>OGDF01000076.1_pt1 | contig 133340 bp, 110 predicted proteins | sample 1570141 | NCBI WGS metagenome assembly OGDF01 (sample SAMEA4370581, study PRJEB24528) | human gut metagenome | reverse complement strand
CCCGCAACGGATGCATGGATCACCGGAACACTCCGACAGACTCCGTTTTCACCTGTTATCTCCCCTTCATGCAAGAGAGCGCCAACTTGGAAGACATACAGGTAGTGCATGCCGGAATGAATACATTACGACTGATGGAAAATGATGACACCCGCTTACGTTTGATTTATCAGCCTAGCGGAGAAACGTTGTTCAACATTCCACTGACACAGTACTTACTTTTATCAAGCAATGTAGAGGCAGCAGCCATGCTCCCACAAGAGTATCTGGACAGACAAGACCGATATAATCTGATATTTTTCCTTGAGCCTACAAATAATCCGTCAAAGCCTTACATGTGCTTGCAAATGCAAGTAAACGGCTGGATAATACGCATAAACAATGCAGAATTAGACAAATAATTTTTCTGAAATAACCTCCAAAACCGGGAGAAATGACACTAAACAACTTAATACAAAGTCGTTACGGTGTCAAATAATGACAAGTCCCCAAAACGTAGAAAGACGAATTTATGGAAAGATTGAGAGTTTCAACAAAGAAACCAACCCGGGCGTACCGGATTATCTTGTTATCCGCATTATTTATTTTGTAAGGATGCTTTTGACGGCATAACATATAAGAAGTCTGATATTTTTTCATTATTATCTGTCAGCCATAGACTCCATTTAAATTTAAATGAGTATCTTTGTAAATTGGATTTGGTATATACTATTTCTAAGAACACACCTATGGATCACCTGACAAAAGAACAACGCCATAAAAATATGGCAGCAAATAAGGGAAAAGGTACCAAACTGGAACTTCTATTTGGTAAATTGCTTTGGAATGCAGGAGTGAGGTATCGCAAAAATGACACATCTGTATTTGGTAAACCTGATTTTGTAATCAAAAGTCATAAAATTGCGATATTTTGCGATGGTGAGTTTTGGCATGGAAGAAATTGGGAAATAAGGAAGAATGACCATAAAAGTAACTGTGATTTTTGGCACTCTAAAATCGAACGAAACATCGAACGAGATAAAGAGGTTAATACAGAATTACAGAAACAAGGCTGGAAAGTTTTCCGATTCTGGGAAACAGATATAACCAAAGAACCGGATAAATGCTTAAATAGAATTTTAAACTATATGAATACAGATACTAAAGCTTCCGAAAAAATTGCCCTCACAAAAATGTGTGGCAGTAATAAGGTCACTATGCAAATGTATGGTCCGCATTCTTTGAATGAAGATGGGACTGTTATGCCGTTTGACGAACAAATGGCAATAGTCTCTCATTATCTGCACAATCAAGGATATAAATATGCAAAGCCGTATGAATCAAAAGCCTATGGATTGATAGAAGATATATATAATGTCCATAACAAGCAAATTGACGAAAGATGTATTTCTGATGTTTGTGTCCGGTATTCTTTATTTTCGGATTTGTTTTCTGTTCCATTCTTACCTGCAGATGATCCTAAATTTACATTCATAGATTTGTTTGCAGGAATCGGTGGGTTTAGAATGGCAATGCAAAATCTTGGTGGAAAATGTGTCTTTTCCTCCGAATGGGACACACAGGCTCAAAAAACATATTTGTTGAATTATGGAGAAGTGCCATTTGGGGATATTACCAAAGAAACCACCAAATCATTCATTCCTGATGATTTTGATGTATTGTGCGCAGGGTTTCCTTGTCAAGCTTTTTCATTAGCAGGAAAACGACTCGGATTTGAGGAAACCAGAGGAACATTATTTTTTGATGTAGCAGAAATAATACGTCGAAAGCGTCCAAAGGCATTCTTTTTGGAAAATGTCAAAGGGTTGCTTATTCATGACAAAGGGAAAACAATACAAACAATATTAAAAGTTTTAAGGGAAGATTTAGATTATTATGTTCCGGAACCTCAAATTGTAAATGCAATGAATTTTGGAGTTCCGCAACATCGTGAGAGGGTATATATAGTAGGATTTAGAAAAGACCAGGATATCAATGAATTTACATATCCTACTCCGACAGATACAACCAAAACATTTGCTGATATAAAAGAAGAATATACGGTTTCTGCAAAATACTATTTATCCACCCAATATGTAAAGACCCTTGTGGCTCATAAAGAAAGACACGCAGCAAAAGGTAATGGCTTCGGATATGAAATAATACCGGATGATGGTGTTGCAAATGCCATTGTTGTTGGAGGAATGGGACGAGAGCGCAATCTTGTAATCGATGACCGTCTTGAAGATTTTACACCTGTAACCAACATTAAGGGAGAGATAAATCGTGACGGCTTACGCAGGATGACTCCTCGAGAATGGGCACGTCTGCAAGGTTTCCCGGATAATTTCATAATCGGAGTGGCAGATGCATCTGCTTATAAACAATTTGGAAATTCTGTTGCTGTACCGGCTATCCAAGCTACTGCACAGGAAATAATAAAAAGAATCAATCTCTCAAAATCCAAGAGATATGGCACTGACAGGAAATAAAGGAGAATGGGGTGAAATATACACCTTGCTCAAATTATTAGGAGAAGGAAAGGTTTATGCAGGAGACCGGGACTTGAACAAAATTCAGAATTTGTTCTATCCAATCATTATGATTCTTCGACAAGAAAAGGAGGGTAATTTCAACTACAAACTGCAAGATAGAGATGTCGTAATTCAAACTCCGGATGGAAAAGAATTGTTACGTCTTCCTGCGTCTGTATTTTTGGTGGAAGCCGAGCAGTTATTAAAGGCAATCAATGAAAATGACGGTGCATTTTCCATTCCGCAAACAGAAGCTTTTATGAATCGGATTTATTGCCATTCTTTGAAAGCAAAATCAGTTGATAAAACAGATATACGAATTATTCTGCACGACCGTAGAACCAAAATAAACTCCGAAATGGGGTTCAGTATAAAATCCCAACTCGGAGGAGATTCAACATTGTTAAACGCCAGCAAAGCCACGAACTTTAATTTTAAGATACATGACGTTATCCTATCCGATGAAGATATTGCCTATGTTAATTCATTAAATCCCAAACGAAACAAAGTTATAAATAGGGTTAATGCGATTAAACAGAAAGGAGGCAAACTGGTATTTGATAAAGTCGACAATCCGACATTCCGTAATAATCTTGTTATGCTTGATGGAGATTTGCCATCTATAATTGCAAACTTGCTTTTAGAGCAATTGAACAGTGGTATCTCTACACTAAAAGAATTGTCAGAACAGATTACAAAAACCAATCCTTTGGGATTCGATACAAAACAGACATCTCCTTTTTATGCTTATAAAATCAAGCATCTTCTGACTTCGGCAGCATTAGGAATGATGCCGGCTACTGCATGGAATGGAAAGTTTGATGCAAATGGTGGTTATTTAATCGTAAAGAAAGATGGTGAGATTCTTTGCTATCATTTTTACGACCGCAATCGTTTTGAGGATTATCTCTTCTCCAATGCATACTTGGAGCGTTCCAGTACCTCTCGTCATGAATACGCTTCAATAATCAAAGAATGCGATGGAACTCTGTCATTTAAACTTAATTTTCAAGTAAGATTAAAATAAGACAGCATCATTATAAAGTAAGCAATTAGTACCCCATCTTGCAAGATCTATAAACATAAAGAGATGCCTCTTAAAAATTCCGACTTTTCTCTGAAAAAGTCTCTGTTTTTACGAGACATCTCTTATTTTTATGAGATTCTTAAATGATACCTTGCTTCTTCAAAGAATGCGGCAGCAGGTTTGCCGGCTCCTTGGAGTAGTCACTGTCATATTCGTGGACATGGTTGAGAAAATAAAACACCAAACCGTTGACCATGCTCCGTACCGGCCACAGGTATCCTTTCACCGTCCGGTGCTTCTCGTTGTCGATGATAGGAACCATCGTTTCATCGGACCGGATAGCCGTCAGCGTTCATGCCCATGAGGTTGGTCACAATGCCGCTCGGCGAATAGAAACTTTTGCGCATGTCCGTAGGATACGGGTACAGGAAAAAGCGGTTGGAATCATTGAGGTTGAATATGGGCTACCGACATAAGAGGATTAACGAACGGAGCATTTCCAGAGACAATTCACTCCCGATGCGCAAGATGACACCATTGGGATATACCACTTCAAGTTCTTCATTGTTTCGCGTTTTTTTAATTCGCACAAAACCAAGAAGAACTTTCAGAGGGGAAAATACGGAGTTTACCGAATGTTTACGAATAAATTGAACTTGCATAAGGCACAAGCAAAAATTTTCCGAAATCAGACAAATAATTTTTCTAATTCAAACATTTCGATTTATATTCGATTCCGTTATGAGAATTACTTATTTTGTAAAATCTATAAAAAACGGAATCTTTATGAGAAAGAAGAAAAAATTCAACGAGTTTATAAACAAAACTATTGAAGAGCTGAAAGAAGAGAAGCGTTACAGCACGGCACACATCTATCAAAGTACCTTAAATACTTTCTGCGAATTCTGCGGATGCAAGGTCGTTTACTTCCACCAACTCAACAGGGCCAACCTGAAAGAATTTGAGACCTACCTGCGCAACAAGCAACTGAGCTGGAACACAGTCTCCACCTATATGAGAACGCTGCGCGGAGCTTACAACAAGGCAGTGGACCAAAGAATAACAGCAGAAAACTCCCGCTTGTTCAATCACGTCTACACCGGAGTGAAAAACAACATCAAACGTGCGCTGGAAGTGGAGGAGATAAACAAGCTGCTGAATGAAATCCCCTTGAAGAAATTATCGAAAGAGCTGATACAGTGCAGAGTGTGGGCAAACCTGATGTTCCGGCTGCACGGAATACCCTTTGTTGATTTAGCCCATCTACATAAAAGCGACCTGAAAGGCAATATACTTTCCTACCGCCGGCATAAGACAGGCAGACAAATGATAGTGGAAGTGTCGGAAACCACAATGACACTGATAAACAAGTATCAGAATACCAATCAGAACTCTCCCTACCTTTTCCCTATCCTCAGCGGAAGCACAAACGGAGAAGAGCTGTATACAGAGTACCAACAGGCACTACGAACCATGAATTATAATTTAGACAGGCTGGCGAAAAAATGCGGCGTATCAGCCAAAGTCAGTTCATACACCCTGCGCCACACCTGGGCCACCTTTGCCAAATATTGTAATTTCTCCGAACAACTAATATGTGAAGCCCTTGGTCATTCGTCAGTAAAAGTGACAGAAATATATTTAAAAGGATTCAAGAACGAGGTCATAAAAAAAGCGAATGACGCAATCATGTCATACGTTTCAAAAAACAGCAAGAAAAAGGCATAAAAAAATATTAGGAAGATAACTGCCATTACCTCCCTAATATATAACTGACCGGCTTATGCTTACTTCCCGACCGGTCACAAAAATTAATACAAACTACAGTTTAGTTACCACCACCTGTGTGCTGACGGTTGGAAGTAGCAACCTCAATTACTACATTACCGTGGCATGTACCTGAAGCCGACTTACCGAGTGCACTTGCCGATACACCCCATTCTTCCTGCACACCACTGATTTCCAACATAGTACCTACCGGCAATGTAACATTGATAGGATAAGAGCCGTTGAGTGTAGTCGCCGTTGCACCGAAACGCTGTGCCAACTCTTCTATCAAAAGAGCAGTCAGTTTGTCTGCATTACCTTCAGTGCTGATTTCAGTACCTGCCTTATAGGTATAAGCAGCCTCACCCACAGACATATCCTTAGAACCATACAGGTTGTCCCATTTGCTTTGTTCAAACTCTACAGCTTTCGTACTCTTCTTCTCAGAGAATTCCACACCGAGGAACAGACCATAAGAAGCGAACTCACTTGCAGCAACGATTACATGGCTGTCTTCGACACGGCTGTCCGCCTTCACCCATTCACCGTTCTTATACTGCTTGACTTCCACCTTACCTGCCAGTTCGGTATCCAGTTCGAAACTCAGCTCGATAGCCTTTTTCAAAGAAACACCCTCCTTGTTACAAGAAAGAACGGCACCGACCAACATGGTCTCATCGGTAGCACGCGCAGCACGTGCCACTACATCTTCCTCCTTATAAAGCGGAGAGATGATGACCTTCACATCTGCATCTGTATCCACGGCACCGGCAGCGATTTCAGCCTTCACTTCCACCTTGGCTTCCTCATTGCCTTTCAATGTTTCCGTTTCCACTTTTCCCTCACTTGGTGCATCAGCCGATACACTCACTTCCTTCTTCACGTCAGAAGCAAGTGCCGCATTCCACACCAGATTCTGAGTCTTCTTCACATCCGCAACAGTCAATGTTCCTGTATGTGACAACTTACCTTCGGCTTCCGCTTTCAGTTGGTAAGTGCCCGCCTTGACATCCTTAAACAGATAAACACCGTTGGCATCGGTCATGGCAGAATTACCCTCTCCCAATGAAACCTTCGCACCCGAGATTCCCTCACCGTTCAGACTTGTGATAACTCCGGTCAACGTATTGGAAGCAACCTCAACCACAGGCGGAGTCACATGGTCATAATCAGGATCATCGTCACTACAACCGGCAACCCCCATGGTCAAACCGGCAATCAGAAGCATATAAGCTCCTCTTCTTACAAAATTGTACATAGTAAAATAATTAAATTTAAAAATTATGTTTAGTTATATCATTTACAACAGATTGATGCAAAAGCACACCCCTCCGGAAAAATATTTGCCGTTTTGCAGCGAAGACTGTACCAGCAAGTGCTTCCACAATTTCCAGTCAAAGCCCACGTTCACATCATCGCCCGTATACTCCGCTATCAACCGGAAATTCTTCTGAAACGAAGGGCTGAACGTAATACCGCCCACCGGTCCGTTCCATTTCGAGTTCAGACTCCACCGCCAGTGCCGGTAAGCCATGTGCACACCCAGCACATTCCCTTTCAGCCGGAAATGCTTGGACAATGCCACATAATAATTGGAAAAATAGCTGTTTACCACACGCGATACATCCGTCTCATGCTGCGTCTTCAGCCAGTTTACACGGAAATCCAGGTCATTGACCCCTATCGCCACACTCGGCCACCACTTACCCGGCTTCTCACGAACCGGCTGTAGCTTGAGCGAAAAATAACGGTCCTTGCGGTGCAACCCCGGATGTTCCTTATCTTCCACACCGTCAACAATCTTCGTCGATTTCAAAAGCGTACAAGTATACGCAATCTCCATCCACCTGAACGGCGTGATACTCAGGTAATAACTCATCGTATGATATTTATCGCCTTTATACGTCAGCACATTCGGAGTAAACTCCCGATTCAGGAAATGCACCCCTGCGCGTGCCTCCCCCTCTTCACCCATGTCCGCCGAAGGAACATGTATCAAACCGCTCATGCCCGTATACTGCTGTGCCACGGCCGGCACCGAAAACAGCAATGCCATAAAGCACCCCATTATATATCTCATTTTCATTCAGTACCTCCTTTCTGCCGAACTGTAAAATCAGGCGTCATGCCATTCGCACCCCAGTCCGACCGGCTGCGGTCAAACCATCCTTCCCGTTCATTCTCTTCGGGGTCGGTCGTATACATTTTACCCGCATAAGCATCCGCCTCCTGATTATACGTCAAGCGGAAATTGGATGCCGGGCGGAAACGTACCCTCCTGTTACTCCGTTTATAAGGAGGAATCATCATAACCACCTTAAAACCGAAATTCTCTTTTCCCTTATCGGTATATTGGGCAAACACACCCACCGTGCAATGCCGGAAATGCCTCATCGCTTCTCCCTGCACACCGCAGTCTTCATACAGGAAACGGCCACCGCGCACCCGGAATTCCGTATTCACCCCACTCAGATAAGCACGTACCCCGGCAAGAGCCGTCAAACGCTCCATCGGACTGCATTCCCATCCTGCCGCCATGGAACAAAAACCCGTCCATCCCGCCTGTGCGTCCAAGGCAAGCCAGTCCGTAGCCGCATACATCCACTTCACATCCAGTCCGTAGCGTTCCATCGCAAACAGTCCTCCGCTCACTTTCAGAAAAAGCTTCCGGTGCCAGTCCCATTCCTTACTAAGCACAGCCATGTTCAGACGGACTTTCTTATAACGATCGCCATAATCATTATAAACAGGCACAATGACCTGTCCCGCCAACTGCCAGCGGTTTCCCATATACCACTTCACTCCGGGTGTCAGGTTCACCAGCACCTCATATATCTTATTATGAAAAATATCACGATAATGCAATTCGGCTCCCATAAACACATCCACCCGCGTGTTCTCTGCCGATTGCGCCCTTCCGGTACAAACAAACAGCGCCGACAGACATAACGGCAAAATCCACTGGTGCATGGTTCTACTTATCCAAGACTTCATACACCGAATGTTTACTCTTGAACTCGGGAACCATTTCCTTCATACGTCTTACAATACCCATATCATCCTCTTTCACGCTGGAAGCCACCAGCTCATCCACCTGCCGGCACACATCGGCATAATCATACTCACGCACCTGCGCAATCTTGATTTTAGGATGAAAAGTAGGCTTGGTCGTCTCTTCTTCATTCAATACCTCCTCATACAGTTTCTCACCGTCGCGCAATCCTGTAAACTTAATCTCCACATTCTTGGCTCCGCTTAACTGAATCATACGTCGGGCAAGATCCACAATCTTCACCGGCTTACCCATATCGAACACGAAAATCTCACCGCCATTGCCCATCGTTCCCGCCTCAAGCACCAGCTTACAAGCTTCGGGAATCAACATAAAGAAACGGATAATATCGGGATGCGTCACCGTTATCGGTCCGCCCTGCTTGATTTGTTCCTTAAACAGCGGAATAACCGAACCGTTCGAGCCCAGCACATTACCGAAACGCGTAGTGACAAACTGAGTGACTCCCTCCACTTTGCCATCCTTCTCCGCCTTATCCAGACTCTGCACATAAATTTCGCAGATACGCTTGGAGCACCCCATCACATTGGTGGGATTCACCGCCTTGTCCGTAGACACCATCACAAACTTCTTCGCCCGATACTTCACAGCCAAGTCTGCAATGATACGCGTACCCTCCACATTATTACGCACACTCTCTCCCGGATTATTCTCCATCATAGGCACATGCTTATACGCCGCCGCATGAAACACATAATCAGGACGATATATACCGAAAATCTCCTCCATGCGTTCCTTCATGCAAATATCACTCACGATGGTTTCCGCCTCGATGTCGGGCCATTTGCGCGCCATCATCAGACGTATATCATGCAAAGGCGTCTCCGCCTGATCTATCAGAATAAGCTTTTGCGGAGTAAATTTGGCAATCTGGCGCACTATCTCGCTTCCGATGCTGCCGGCAGCTCCCGTTATCAGAATACTCTTTCCGGTAAGCAATTCCTCCACCGCTTTCAAGTCGATTTCTATCTTGTCGCGAGGCAGCAAATCTTCAATATCCACCTCCTTAAGCTGACGATGGTCAAGATCACTCTTACCGTCCCACTCCTGCGCGGCAGGAATCATATAGATTCGTATACCTGCCTTTATCAGCCTCTCCACCATTTCGGGATTATTCCGAATCGCCTCATTCTTCAAGGGAGAAACCAGCAAAGTATCCACTCCGAAGTCCTCCATCTTCTCCACCAAATGCTCATCGTTGGGATAAACCCGCTTTCCCATCAGGAAGCGGCCCTGCATATCCTGCATATCCGAAACGAAACCGCTCACGACATATCGGGAGTCAACCTGGTTGCGGATACTCTTCGCCAGTCCCACTCCACCGGCTTTCACCCCGTAGATAAACACACGTTTTCCGCGTCGTCTGTTAAAAGTAGAGTCATACAGATATTTCACAAAAACCCGCACACTCCACATCATCAGAACAGCCAGCAATGCGGCAATTCCGATATCCCTCATACCGACTGCCATCAACCAACAATCCTCATTCAGCAGATACCTGACGCCTATAATCATCAGCAAGCCCGTAATCATGGCAAAACCTATCCGCTGCAAATCGATAAACGAAGAATAACGAATCACCCCCGAATACGTATGAAACATCCGAAAGCTCACAACATAGAACAACAAATAAAAGCAGAAAGCCCCTGTCAGTTGTACAAAGTTCTGCAAAAAAGAAAGTGTTCCGTTATTCAAAGCATAAACCAACACATCCGCGCCCAGCACTATCAGGCAATCCAAAACGAATATACACCAATACGGCAGTGCATCTTTCGAAAAATACCAGTTTGATAATTTCCAAATCATATCCAAATACCGATAATAATCCATTATCCTTTTATACAATTCTTTATTGTCTGCACAATGTATGCCACATCCTCGTCACTTACACAAGGGCCCGCAGGAAGACACAGTCCGGTCCTGAAGATTTCCTCTTCCACCCCGTTGGTATAAACAGGCGCATCCGCATACACCGGCTGCTTGTGCATCGGCTTCCACACAGGTCGTACTTCTATCTTCCTAGCAAGCATGAAAACACGCATTGCTTCCACATTCTCATTAGGCTGGCAATCCGTGGTGGCACTGTCCACCGCCTTAATCACCCCGGCAGCTCCTCCCACCGCAGTCTTGACCACTTCCTTATACGCATTCTCCTGACCGACAACCTTTACATCAGGATCGATGGTAGCCGTACACAGCCAGAAGTTGGCATCATAACGCGCATCCTCAGGCTGCTTATGCATACGTATGCCCTTCACATCCTTCAACAGTTCTTCATACAAAGCCTGCACATGCTTATGATGAGCAATGTGCGCCTCCGCCACGGTCATCTGTCCGCGACCGATACCGGCACAAATATTACTCATACGATAATTGTAGCCGATTGCCGTATGCTGATAATAAGGATAAGCATCGCGTGCCTGAGTAGCATACCACATAATGGTATTTTTATCTTCGGCATTCCGGCAAATCAAAGCACCGCCGCCCGAAGTGGTAATCATCTTATTGCCGTTGAATGACAACACGCCAAACTTGCCGAAAGTGCCCAGCACCCTGCCGTCGAACTTGGAACCGAACCCTTCCGCCGCATCCTCCACCACAGGAATGTCATAGCGATTTGCAATCTCCATAATTCTCTCACAGTCGTATGGCATACCGTAGAGCGCCACCGGAACAATCGCCTTGGGCTTCTTTCCCGTTTTCTCCATACGGTCTTTGATAGCTTCCTCCAGCAACACCGGGTCCATATTCCACGTATCTTTTTCAGAGCCGACAAACACAGGCTTTGCACCCAGATAAGTAACCGGATGCGACGAAGCACAAAAGGTAAAGCTTTGTACCAAAACTTCATCACCCGCCTGAACGCCACAGCCAATCAATGCAAGATGCACCGCTGCCGTTCCCGCCGAAAGTGCGACAACTTCATTCTTTCCTCCGACAAAGTTCTTGAGGTCTTCCTCAAAAGCATTTACATTGGGACCCAAAGGCACTACCCAGTTGGTATCGAATGCTTCCTTCACATATTTCTGCTCTATTCCATCTTCACTCATGTGAGCAAGACAGAGGTAAATTGTTTTTTCAGGAATGTAACTCATAACTACTATATTAATTCATTATTATATCTCATATTCTTACCTAATACCGTACAAATAATTATCTGAATATCCTTAATAAAAGAATAATGCTCATAATAATATTTATTGATACGAACCTTATCAGGATATATCACTTTATCGTTATATTCTTCTGCTATCTTCTGTACCGGGCGAGTATCACCTTCCTTCTGTTTCTTTGCCACATAGTCAGAAATCATTTCATCTTCCAAACGATATTTCAATGTGGCAGGTCCGGTGATACCAGGTCGAAGTTTCAACACTACCCGATCATCCCCTTCCAATTTATCGGCATAGCCCGGCACATCCGGACGAGGTCCTACAAATGACATGTTGCCAATCATCACATCCCAAAGACCGGGAAGCTCATCAATTTTATAATGACGCAAGATTGCTCCCAAAGGAGTGATTCGGGCATCTCCAGCCACACTTACAGTACTTCCGTTATGCTTCACTGCCATAGAACGGAATTTATGACAAGTAAACAACTTACCATCTTTACCCACACGCTTTTGCGTAAAAATAACAGAACCATCCGGCATCTTTATCTTCACTAGCACAGCCACCACAATCAACAATGGCCATAAAAACAATAACCCTATCAAAGCTACTATGCGATCAAAAAGAAATTTCAGTATCATAATTATCGTTTTAATAAATACTCCACATACAAATAGTCATTTGGCAACTCCTTTATGATACATATATCATTTACTGCCTTAGAAGAAGATATGGATTTGACATTATTACGAGAAATCGTAGCAAAAAGACGAAAGCCTGCCAATTGACATATTTCAGTAGTCAATCGCCCCATCATTTTAGCAATACCACGTCCCTGATATTGTATATCTACAATCTTACCCCGAAAAACATGCTTATTAAAAAAACATCTTAAGAAGCAATATCCTACCATCTCATTACCTGAGAAAGCTCCTATCATAATAAAAGATTTATCCTTATTTTTGCTTACCAAAGATTTTAAATCAAAGCCATGAGGCTTAAAAAATTCATAGGCCGAATCAGATTGTTTAGTAAAGAAGTCCGCCAATTGAGGCATCTCCTCTTTACGTAACCAACGAAACTGATACTCAGAATCTATTTTATCTAATACATCAGGAATTGCTTTTCGCAATTTTTTCCCATACAATAAATTAAATAGGAATGAATTTCCCCATTCCACCCAAGACCAAATGAAAGCCAAATGATGTTTAATATAAACCAATAATCGTACCATTATATTCTTTTGATTATAAATACTTCATCAATTCATCATTTACCTACCGGTAACTGATAGAAATAATTTATACACTCCATAAACTTTATTCACATGATTAAAAAACAGGTTATATTTCTTCCAATTTATCTTTCTTTTTATCTACCGTTTTTAACTCCCATTCATTCTCCATTACCACATTCCACCATTCACGTTTCACCGCTTCCATCTGAGTCTCCACACCGCAATCACGGCAGTTGATAATCAGAAAATGAATAATAACAGCATAAAAACTCAAATCATCAGTTTACCTTTAAGAGTCCTGTAGTAACAAGAGGGACTCATACGAACGTCTTTACAAACCTCTGAATTACGCAATCCGGCAGCTTTAACAAGCACTTTGATGCTTGCTGCCAACTTCTCTGTATCGAACTGTCTGTTCTTCATCTTACTTTCTTTTATTAATTGTTAATTATATACAACAAACGTGTCTTTACTTCTCCCTAGCGGGAAGTAATACCAACTTATTCTTTCCTAACTTCGCAAGAATTAACTTAAAACAATATCTCTTATGGCTATAAAAGCACTGAAACAAAACGTATCCATCCGTGAAATACAGAAAATGATTCACCAATGGAAGGCATGGGGAGTCAGCGACTCTGCCTGTCTGAAATTACTGGATCTCTATCTGGGTATGCCCCATTTCATGAATGAAGATGGAGTATACCCCATCAACAACCTCTATCAAATTTGTCTGGCACTAAAAACCATACATACTTCGGACATATTGGAATACATCAAAAAATGCAAATCATTCGAACTGGTATGGAATGAAAACCGAACTGAGATTCTCGCATTCTTCACTCCCTTATGGCATCATCAATCGACGAATTCTATTTCTGCTCCGGTTTCTCCGGCGGTTTCTCCCGCAGTTTCTCCGGCAGTTTCTCCGGCAGAAACAAATTCAAAAACTAATATTAATATATTATATAATATAAATAATAATATATCTCCTTCGGAGAATTCTTCTGAAAATCCTACCGGAACGCCTCACGGCGATGAAGCTCCAAAAGCTTCTTCATCTGCCAAAGAGTTCTTTCACAAGCTCAACGCCACTCCCGAAGAGAAGCAGGCAGTACTGGTGCCGATTATCGACCGTATCGTTGCCGGTTACCGCTACACCCGACCGCGCGCACTGGATGCGCTGGTCGTTCTGGTGAACGAATTCCTGATTCCTCACTTCGATGCCCAGTCCAATTTTGCCAAAACACCGCACAACGGACGCATCATCTGGCTGCAAAACCTTATCAAGACCCGCCACGGGGAGAACCTGATACAGCAAGCCACACAAAAACTGGGCGAAACACTGCTGAAGGAACTGGAAGAACAACGCAAAAGACTCCGTGAATTCCGTCCCGTCTCGCCATTCGAATGGAAGGATGCCGACAAAGACATCCGATACTATGACGACCCCATAGACGGAAAAGTGGAAATACCGGCGGATGCACCGCCACGGCCCTCCGATGAAGCCATCTGGAACGTCCTCTCACAAAAATGGGTGGACACCGACGGTCAACACTCCGGGTCCTGAAGCAGTTCCCTGTCAACCATGATTTTTTATTTTTTACATTCTAATTTTAAAATTGATATGAAGCCTTATTATTCTCTTTCAGACTTCCCCGACCGCAAAAGCGCGGGAAAGAATTTTGTTGCCGTATGCCCTAAATGCGGAACACCCCATCTGTCCATCTCCAAAGCAAAAGGTGTGTACCACTGCTTCTACGCAGGATGTAACTTCAACGGCATACTGACCGACTTCTGCAAGGCAGACCGCCCCATGTTCCCGCAATATGCCGCGGGAGCTGCCGGATATGCCCCGACCCGCAGCGGCAACAGATACAAGACCGCCCGAAACGACGCTCAAAGCACGTTGGGCGAAGTGCCCATGCTGCCCTCGGACTACAAGCCCCTGACCGCCGAAGTGGTGCAGAAAATCAAACCCCTCACCGACTCGCCCGACTGTACCGACCCCGACCAGCTCGCCGCGCGCCGCTACCTCCTGGACCAGGGCATCTCCCTCGCCACCGCCATCACAGCCCGGATAGGCTGCCTGCGCCATTACTGCATCACCAAGGACAGCGAGAACAAGAGCGAACAGGCATCCAACGTGTTCCCCTGCATCGCCTACGTAAACTATGTGGACGGACACCCCGTCAACGCCAAGTACCGCTCGTGCAGTCCATCGCCCTCGACCAGGCAGGAAGAGGGAAAACCCACCGTCTACAGCAAGTTCTGGGGACAGGACTCACCCACCACGCCTTGCGCCCCTTACAACATCGACTGCCTCAATCCGCTGCTCGTGGAGGAAGAAACCATTCCGCGGGTCATCGTGGTGGAAGGCGAAAAAGACACGCTGGTGCTGGCAGAAGCCGGCTACCGATATGTCATCAGCGTACCGTCGGGAGCCGCAAGCGATTTGGGCAAATCCTTCGAAGCGTTTCTCCCATGGCTGGAACAGGTGGACCACATCGTGGTCTGCGGCGATACCGACCTGCCCGGCCGCACACTCACCAAGCGGCTGTCGGACTACTTCAACGCCCGCTGCCTCTTCGTCACCCTGCCCGGCGGATGCAAGGACATAGGCGACGTGATGCTGCAATACGGCATCGAAGTGGTGCGCAGTGTCATCGACGGAGCAAGCGTACGCCACACCACCGATATCATCACCGTGGCGGAGCGAAGGGATGAAGTCATCCGTGTGCTCCACGGCGAATATGACCACGGTTACAGCGTGGGCTACGGCCCGCTGACCGACCGCATCTTCCATCCCACCGACATCGGCGGGCTCATCATCGTAACCGGCATGCCCAACAGCGGCAAGACCGATTTTCTGAACGACCTGACCTGCCGCATCATGCAGCAGACCGACCGGTTTGTATGCTATCTTTCCTTTGAGGTTCCCGACAAGAACAAGCACATCGCCCGGCTGGTGAGCCTGATGCTGGGCAAAGCCAACACCACCGCCTATACCGACGGACAACTGACGCCCTATCTTGACTTTCTGGATACCCACATGATTCATCTGGATATGCACGAAGTACCGCCCACGCCCGAAAACATCCTGAACCGTGCCGACCGGGTGCGCCGCACACATCCGTTGAAATATCTGGTGGTAGACCCCTATCTTTTCATCGAAACACAAAGCGGCAACGGCGAAACCGAAACGCAAAGCATCAAGGCAATGCTCACCAAGTTTCAGACATGGGGACGTGTAAACCACATCTGGGTGGTCATCGTGGCGCATCCGCGCGGACTGAAGACCGTGAACGGCCGGAACGAACTGGAAGCCATCAATATGTACACCATATCGGGCAGTGCGAACTGGGCAAACCTGGCAGATTTCATCCTCACCGTCTCGCGTATATCGGAGCCCGACCGCGCCTTTACGCGCATAGACATGCTGAAGGTACGCGACCAGGAGCTTTGCCGCACAGGAACCGTGTATTACACCCGCCGTCCCTGCGGACGCTATGAAGAGCACGAAAGCGAAGAGGAATGCCGCGCGGAATAAAGGCCGTCCACACGAACGTATGCATCGCCTCATGCGAACGTATGTGTGGGGCTGCGCATATATATGCGTGAGGCTGCACGTATATACGTGTAAGCTCATGCATACGTCCGCGTTTCCAACATACGGGGAGCCGACATGCGGACAGACACCGGGTCTGTCCCTACGGCCTTCCCAAATACCGGAAAATCAGCTCCACCTGTACCGAATTGAACATCCGCTGCCGGTCGGTATACCCCGAATCCGCCAAAGCACGGTAAAGCACCTTGTGGTGATGCACCCATGACGACAGACGGTTAAGTGCAGCCACCGGAGTGATATCGGGAGCGTATGCCACCGCCAAGTCTCGTTTGTAATAAGGTTTCACCGGCCATCCTTCCCTCTCGTCTTCTCTCTGATTCATATCATTTTTCTATTTGATTAATAGAACAAATGTAATGAAAATCAACCACATAGCCAACTATATAAAGTGCTTTAATTCATCTTAATTCATACTCTGTCATACTTTGCCACAGCACTTCACAGGCATTCATAGCTTTTCATTTTTCCGTTCCTCCGCAATGCTATCTTTGTCATGTTCAATTAATATTAATCTTTTAAAAACAGTAACATTATGGCATTAAATTACAGTGTTTCATTACGCCCCAATCCGTTGGAAAGGGAAGCATCTCCAAAGGCTTACGCCACAGCTCAGATGAACGGTGAACTTTCGTTGAAACAGCTCAGCAGACGTGTGTCCTCACAGACCACCGTGAGCCGCGCCGATGTAGTGGCAGTTCTTACCGCCACCGTAGACAATCTGCTGGAAGCCCTGAAAGAAGGCAAACAGGTAGACTTCGGCGATTTAGGCAAGTTCCGTCTTCAAATCACCAGTCGCGGAGCCGACAGTCTGGAGAAGTTTACCGCCTCGTGTATCACCGGCATCAACATCCAGTACGTCCCCGGAGAAGACCTGAAGACCATTTTCGGCAATCTGGAATTCCAGCCCGTTGCCAGCCGTTCCGCACAAGCAGCCGCACTGCGTGCCGAGAAAGAAGGCAAAGTGGTGGAAGACCTGCTCAAGTCCAAGGAAGAACCGGCTGTCTAGACCGTAGGGGGCGGACCCGTGTGTCCGCCCTAATACAAAAAATTATGTATCATTTTAAACCCCACTGTTATGGAAAAACCAAAAGGAAAATCAACCTGGAGCATCATTATCAAAGTAATTATTGCAGTAGCCACCGCCATAGGCGGTGTGCTGGGTATTCAAAGTTGTATCTGATTTTTAATCCTTAATAAAAATGACTTACGACAACATCAGTTCACAGTATCAAAACTACCGGCGCATTGCCTTGATAGTAGTTCACTGTTCTGCCACGCGCGCCGACCGCAGCTTCCCGGTGGAAGCTCTCCGCCGTTGTCATGTGCAGGAACGCGGATTTGCCGATATCGGCTATCACTTCTACATCACCCGCGACGGTATCACCCATGTCTGCCGCCCGATAGACCATATCGGTGCCCATGCCCGCTGTTTCAACGACCACAGCATCGGAGTGTGTTACGAAGGCGGTCTGGACGAACAGGGACAACCTGCCGACACACGGACCATGGAACAGAAAATCGCGCTGATAGCACTGTTGCGGCAACTTCGGCTGGATTATCCCGAAGCCCGCATTGCAGGACACAATGAACTCTCTACGAATGTTCACAAGGCATGCCCTTGTTTCAAGGCAAGCCGGGAATATAAGGATTTATAAAATTGTTTCTATTAGTGGAAGGCTTCCGGTGCATGCCGGGAGCCTTTTATGATTACTTGCCATAAATTCCACTTCTGCGGACTCGTCAACAAAACAAGTATATTTAGACTATCTTTAAATCATCCATCATCCGCGTTATCACTCGATGTAATTGTGGGATGTCTTCTTGGCAAATACGATAAATTTCATCAGCATCTACATCAAAATAATGATGTACAATTATATCACGTATACCCATCACGTGTTTCCATGGAATTTCCGGATATTGAATCAATAATTCTCTATTTGTTACTTTATCCAAATTCTTTATACTTTCACCTATCGCAGTCAGTTTCATACAGATACTGTCTAATTTCATCATACCACTTTCACTCATTAGAAAATCATCAGAGCATGATATTCCGGAAAAGCGAAGACATATTTTATTTAAAGATTCCTGTATTAGCTCTAGCGTATGGAAAGCAATCAACGTATCATACATAAACCCCCTCCTTTTGTATCTTTTCACGTAAAAAAGAATCCATCTTATCGCGTAACCGCACTATGTCTACTTTACAATCAAGCAATTCTTCTAATTCTTGCTTTATACCTGCCAAAGCGAAAAATCCGTGGAGCTTTCCTTCTACATAAATATCAACATCACTTGTGGGTGTATGTTCATTGCGAGCTACCGAGCCAAAAATTCCCATACGCAAAATACCATATTTTGACGCATTTTGCTGCATATAGCTATGCAATAAGGTAATGTATTCCGGTAATGTTTTCATTATAGCTTTATTCTTTGCAACAAAGAAACAAATTCCTTTTCAGATTTCCTATCACAACAACATTTTTTAATCAAAAGAGCTTCACAGTCAGCATCTAAATAACTGTCTATATCCTTATAGGACTTCCGGTGCATGCCGGGAGCCTTTATTTTTTAAAGGCAAGTGTCGTAAAAATCATATAAACATTTGTGCACAAACCCCTGCTCATACCTTGAAGCAATCCACTTACGGGCATTCTTTGCAAGGATATCGCGATAGCCGGCATCAAGCATACGCTTCATGGCATCATAAAGAGCATTCGCATCTTTTGATGGAACAATCGTACCATTTACACCTTCTATAATTATCTCGTTAGCACCATTAATATCAGTCACAATCTGTGGGAGCCCCATTGCTCCGGCTTCAATGACCACATTCGGAAAACCCTCGCGGTACGAAGCAAGTACAGCCACATCGGATGCAGCAAACCAAGGACGCACATCACTCTGAGAACCTACACTTTCAATGGCATCATTATTTTTAATGAGAGAGAGCGTTTCAGGTTTAAGAGGATCAAGCTTTTCCTCATAACCACCCACAAGAATCAAACGTGTATCAGCATTTTCCCTGTTCAATTTGACAAAAGCTTCCACCAGTTCATTGATACCCTTATCTCCCACTATACGACCTACAGCAATAAAAGTACAAACACCCTCTTTACGCAACCGCCCGGCCTGTTCCATAACCTCCGGTGTCCTGTCAAAACGTTTCAAATCTATTCCGCGACAGTTTCCGTAGCCCAATACTTTAATTGGCTTCTTTGTAATTCCATTATTCAAAAGATCGTTTTTTACTCCTTCTCCTTCAGGAATAATATGTGTGGCACAGGCACAAGTAAGCCGGTCTGTCATCATAAGAATCTTCCTTTTGCCTCCAACAGCCGTAGGAAACACCAATCCGGTAAAGGTATGCACACGTACAGGCACACCCGCCACCCACGCAGCCATCATACAAAGCAACCCCGCTTTGGGAGTCATGGAATGTACCATCTGTGGTTTTTCCCTACGGAATGTACGCCATAACTGCCACAAAGACTTTATATCTTTAATCGGTGAAATATGGCGTTCCATATTCACTTCTATACACTTTATATCGGGATGGGACTTATATATTCTTTCCCATTCGGGACCGGGAGATGACAATAAAACTACTTCATATTTCTTTTGCAAATCGGAAAGCATACCTGCAACAAAACCTAAAGACTGAGGCACTGTACAGGCACGAATTATTTTTTGTTTTGACATTTTTCTATTATAAATAATGGCAACGAACAAATAGCATTTGATAAATGCTATTAGACAATTAAGGTATTCTTCAACATCGTTTCATCAAGTTTTGCAAAGGACGATTTATCCAATCTACTACAACAGCAGAAAGATAACTAATAACTAACAAAACTATAAAAATCATTAATGGATATTTGAATCCATAAATAAAATCTTTAAATAAATAATAACAATAATAAGAATGAATAAGCCACATAGATGTAGAACGACGTCCCATCTCATATAAAAAATTATCCAAATATGTAGTTCGATTCAACTGTATAAAAAGGATAATAAATAGTGCTGCATAAAGACTATTTAATATTGCTGTTTCCATGCACATTCTACCAACCATAATCAGTAACAACAAAAAGAAAGATTTACCCCCCCCTATTTTAAATTTATTTACAATGTCATATTTAACCATCATTGCTCCTAACATAAAAGGAAAAAGTAGTCCCATATATAAGACAAACTTTAAAACCCAATAATGCGAGTATAAATAAGATGAACCAAATAAACTTATTAATATATTAGAAGCTAATAAAAGTGTACTAATAATTAAGATTGTTGGCAAAAAACCCATTCTATCAAGAAAACGGAACAAATGGGTTGCAAAAAACACTAATAAAATATATGGAAACAAAAACCATATTTCTGAATTATATGAAGTACGCCATCCACCAAAGTTCTCCAAAATTTTTTCAAAAGAACCTGGATAAATTTCACTTCCAATAACCCAACAACCTAAAAAGACGAAAAGTACTAAGGTAATCCAATAATGAATATAAAGTTTAAGAACTCTTTTTAAAGAATTCTGTTTTTTTCCGCTTTTATATGACGCATACAACCCATAGCCACTCAATATAAGGTAAAAAGGAACTGGATTAGTACATCGAGTAAATAAATGTACCAAAGGTATATTTCCTACCGCCAAATGAGTTATACATAAGTCTACATTTTCTAATCTGTTAAACAAATGTAGATACAGCATAAAAAGTATCGCCACCCCTTTCAATATCGTAGATTCACGTAATGACATCATAATATCTTATCTAACTGTTTATACACTTCTAAATAAGCATCTACCGTTTTCCGAATATCATACTCAAAAGCACGTTGTATACATTGTCCTGCAATTTGTCGATAATACTCAGAATCTTCTTTTAATCTTAAAATTATATCAGCTAAAGTTTTCGCATCCCCGTGGGGAAAAAGTATGCCAGCATTCTTTATTACTTCAGCCAATCCAGGAATATCTGTAGCTACAACAGGTTTTCCAGCTGCCATACCTTCAACCGCTGCTAAACCAAAACCTTCCCAATGAGAAGACATCACAATTATATCCGATGATTTTAAAATAGCAGGAATATCACTCTGTATCCCCCAAAAACGTACATGTTGTTGTAGGCCAAGTTGATTTACCAAACTTTCTAAAACTGGGCGTCTTTCTCCATCACCCACCAACCATAACTCATAGCAATCAACAGGTAAATATTGAAAGGCTTTTATCAATGTATCTTGATCTTTCTGATAACGAAAACCTGCAACCATCGTTACTACAGTTTTCCCATTACTTTCAAATAAATTAGTAGATGCAGCATATGTTTCACAATTTATTCCATTATAGATAATGGGAGCAACAGGCAACTTACCCTTTAAATAATGAACAAGATTTTCTTTTGTTTTATCTGAAATACAAATAACTGAACGATAACGAGAGTACATCCACTTATCCAATAATCTATACCACGTCCAATCGCGTCTGCGATTGGACGTGTTATGTTCGGTGGTGACAAGCACCACCGAACATAACACGCTACCAATGGCAGCAAATAACTGACAAGCTGTATTATGTGTATGTACAATATCATACTTCTGCAAAAACGGAATTAATTTCCATATATACAAAGGATTATATACTGTTCCACCTTTCCCTAACTCATAAATAGTTACTCCTTTATCCTGCAACTGCCTCTTAAATGCAGTATCTGTTCCATCAAACAACAAAACATCTACCTGATATCCCCGCTCTCGATACAAAGGAACCATATCTACTATCAATTTTTCAGCTCCACCAATTCGCAAAGAAGTTATAACTTGAAGAATTTTCATGAACGTAAATCTTTTAAATGATATAAGAGCCCCAAAGGGTACATAACCAAACTAGAAATTCCAATCTGCTTTACTTTATTTAAAAAGATCTCCTTTGAACAGAAAGAAAAACGCCAATAATTAATAATAGCCTTTAATTTTTGAATAAAAGGGATAGGCATAACAGATAATTCAGAATAATATAACATAGATGATAATGGACTATTCATTCTTAGCCTAACAATCTTAGCTGTTAAACCATCTGAACGATATTCACACTTATATATAGGAGCATTTGTAAAACGAAGCTTATACTTCAAAGATATACGATTCCAAACTAAAGCTTCTGGACAAAAATACTCTTTATTAAATTCTGGAAACATATATTCTTTCAAAACTGAGGTTTTAAAAGCTTCTGCCATATCCCCGTCAACACGATATTTCATTCTCAAGTCTAAAGAAGAACAGTCTAATACTTCATAACCTAAAATTCCTCCAATTCTTTCACCTGTAAAAGTCACACGAACTCCAGAAACACCAGCAAAAGAATCGTCAAATTCTATTTGTCTGTAATAATACAAAAGAGTATCTATTGCATTTTGCGATAAATAATCATCACTATCTACAATAAAAAATAAATCTCCTTTTGCCAATTGAATACCTTGATTTATAGCTCTATGTTTTCCTCCATTCTGCTGTTTAATATAACGAATATTTATCTTATTCTCTTCAATAAAAGAAGCAATTAAATTTTCTGTATCATCTATGCTCCCATCATCTACTACTAACCATTCAAAACTCTGACAAGTTTGCAAACACAAACTCTCATATAATTTACTTATTATATAAGCTCTATTATATGTTGGAGTAAAAACTGTCACCATCATTTTACATGCAATATAAAATTCACAAATACCATAACAAAAATCATTAAAGAAGCCAAACCTTGTTGATTCTTAAAAAAAGAAAATTTAGTTAATGGATAAATTAAAATTATTGGTATTAAAAACCAACTTAAATATGCAAATCTATCCGTAAAAGGAATGCGTATTACAATCAACCAAAATGCATTGACTAAAATATAGGTATTCAATATCTGAATATAAAATTCATCATCAAACCCCTTTTTTAGTACGTAGTAGCATCCTATAAACATCGGAAATAAAGAATAAAAAATAAAATCCCATCTAAATCCAGCTTTCGAATATAATGGATTTTCTACAGCAGCCATATACCCCACAACACGCTCGTCCATATCTGACAACTCCGTTTGAACCAAATCAGAAAAATAATTTATATCTAAAAATGAAATTATAAGCATTATTCCCCAACAAACTATACAAGTCTTTGTATTTTTATAAAAGAATAATAAAGAAAAAATAGTTAATGGCAAAAACATTGATTTATGAAAACTTATGGCTACAAAAAAGAAAAACAAATAAAGTAATATTGATTTTCTAAAACTAAATGCCAATAAAACAAATCCTAAAGCAACCCCTGCACGTAATGTATTCATACCATAAGCATAAAAGCCCATAGAACCTATAGCTAATATCAAAAAATAAGACTTATATCCCTTTGCAAAAAACTTATTAGCAAAAAAATTGTAACAACCAACATAAAAGAGTGCTATTATAAAAAAATAAAGCCATTCATTAGAAAATATTACTTTTGCATAATAAGTGAAATATTGCCATGCAATATCTTTAGAAAAATCCAAAGATTCCGCATATTCAAACATCTCTACATAACGCGATTTATCACTTCCATACCCTCCTGGACAATTGGTTATTCCTATTACTGATATTAAAGAAAGTAATGCACCCAATAATGGAGATAAAGGAGATAAACTATCTCGTTCCGAGTTTGATGCATTTATAGATATACAAGATAAAGTACAAAAAACAAATACTATTATAGTATACCAAAAAGAATATTCACTTTGAGTCATCGAAACAAATTTCTTAATTGTTCAACAACTTTATAACCAAACACAGAACCAATTATTGTTTTCAATTGCCTTGATAACCGATCTTTTTTCGATAACCAAGAACCTGAAAGATAATGAATGCAATATGTATTATTGGTCACCTTTATTTCCCATGTTGCCTGATTTATCGGACAAAAATAATCTGAAGGATAAAGTTCTAATTCTTGATAAGAATGTCTTTTATTCTTCATCGAAATACCTTGCTTTTTCATCAAATTAGCAATAATTGCAGAATTAGGAGTTTGATCAAAAGTACCATCAGGTTTTATAAATGCCCTGTTATTATAATATTCATATATTTTACTTATAAATGAAGAATTAGGTTCACAACCAATGACCCCTGTTTGAATTACTCCGTCAGTTTCATATCCAGAGAAAAAAGCACATTGTAGCAAATCATCAAATGATCGAATTACTTCTACATCTGTATCTAAATAAATTCCTCCTTCTTGTTTCAAAACAAAAATACGAACATAATCTGCTACAAATGCATATTTTTTAGCCAAATAAGCTTCTTTTGTAAATTGTGTTGAATTAATATCAAAATTATTTTCATCCCAACATACTAACTCATAATCTGGCAACATCTTTCTCCATGACTCTATGCACTTTTGCTCTTTTTCCGGTAATTTCCCATTACCAAACCAACAATAATGTATCTTTTTAGGAATCATACTATATTAGACAATAATCGTTTATAACCTGTTAAACTAGGAATGAAATATTTGCAAAGTATTGTGACTATTACAGATAATAACAAAACAAGAACAAACTCCCCACACCCTAATAAAACTCTTCCAAATAAATTATCATACAAATTCATTTTTACAATCTGCAAATTTAATATCTGAATCATTGGGAAATGTACACACATAATAACTAATGAGTTCTTACCTAACCAAGCTACTATTTTTACAAATCTATTCTGAAATTTTGCTACCAAGTAACAACATTTTATCAGAAAACAAGAGCCTGTTAATGCCATAAAGAAATAGAATAAAATATTAGAAGAATATATGCTATGATTCATATAACTTCCTTTATCAATCTCCATTTCATGAGCTAATAACAACCCTCCACAATAAAGAAGCATTAATAAAAATGTATAAATACCACTTAAAGAACCTATTACTTTATGGATACAATACCCCACATGAACAAAAACTGTACTAAAAATTATTGTATCAAAACTAAAAGGTAAAAAGTCAAGTCTATAATAAGAAACAATTCCTTCATACACAAACAAAAGCAATATTATAAAATTCAATTGATACCATTGCCTAAATCTTCGATTAAGAATCAAATATAGAATTAATGATCCAAAAATTGCAGGAAGAAACCATAAAGGACCATTAAATAAACCACCATATAAAGGTCCATGATTCAAAGTTCTTAAAACAAAAGAACATATTTCAGACACCATGGTAAAAAAACATACGGAATAAATATTCTATCGATCTTCTTTAATAAGAAAAGTCCATCACAACTAGGAAGAGTGTAAGTCATTCCTGCTAAAATAAAAAATAAAGGCATATGAAAAGAATCTATTGCATAATGATATGGAAATAAACCATGCCCCAATACAACTAAACAAATACCTACACCCTTTGATAAATCAATATATTCAAAATAATCTTTCATTTCGCCTTTACATAATCAACCATTATTCTTTATTATTTTTTTCATCTTTATTGCCAATAATCTACTTATAAAAGGAAAACTTATTTTCAACAAAATTGATATTAAATAGTATTTTATATCATCAGAATCTGACAATAAAGAAAGATAATATTTTTTATTAGAACAAAACTTTTCTTTATATCTCTCAGAGAGATCCTTAGGCAACTCAAAAATTCCAACAACAGCAGCAAGTAAATGCCCTGCTAAAATTCGATTAATAATAATCTTTTGACATGAAGTTAGTGGGTAATACAAAAAGAATTCACTAATAGAATCTATTAAATAAAAACGAGACATCTCCATTTTCTCTGAAATACCTGCTGTTGTTATCGAACTCTCTCTACGCAAATAAAAATATAAATAAGTATGAAAATAATAATGAGAAGAACAAATAGCTAAAGCACGTATATTAAATTGAGCATCTTCCCATACACATCCTTCAGCAAATAATAACTGATTATCTATAATAAATTCTTTTCTATATAACCTTTCACATGCACTAAGAAATGTGTTTTTTGATAAATAATCAAATCCTGTCATCCACTGATCATTACCTTTATCCGGCAAAGATATTTCTCCATTTGCTTTACAAACGTAATGTTTAAATGATAAAATATCTACATCTCCTATTTCTTTCAATTTTTGTTTTAGTAAGCAAAGAGAGTTGGGGGCAATCCAATCATCAGAGTCTATAAACCAAATATATTTCCCGCTAGCAGACTGCAGTCCTGTATTACGAGCAGCTGATAACCCACCATTTATTCTATGTACAACTTTCACTTGACAAAACGAATACTTTTTTACAAGCTTCATTGCTATTTCTATACTGTGGTCTGGAGTTTCATCATCAACTAAAATTATCTCATATTCAGATGGATTTATATCTTCTTGGAGCAAACATGATAAAACAGATTTCTCAATATAAGATTCAACCTTATATACTGGTAACACTAAAGAAAACAATATCATTCCTATAAAAACAATTTAGAAAGTACTACATATTTTCTCATCACTACAGCACAGCCTTTCATTTTTTTTTCTTCGCTGAACAGCCATTGAAAATAATTGAAGCCACTGCCCACCAATATGGGTAATTGAAAAACGATTAATATTATCTTGGCATTTTTCAGACATATATTGTCTCAAATTTACATCTTGTTGTAGTTCCCTTATTCTAGCGATATATTGACTTTCATTAAAAGCTTCAACCACAAATCCTGTTACTCCATCTTGAACGATATCAGGAACAGAAGAATAAGAATTAAATACAACGGGCACACAACCATAGAGTTGAGCTTCAACCAAAACCATCCCCCATCCTTCTGCAGCACCAGATGTCAAACAAAAAATAGAGGCCTCTTCATAATATCTTTGAGGATTCTGTTTACCTTCAAATAAGACACGCTGAATTTTATTCTCTGCTACCATTCGCTTTAATAAAGAACTGTCAGGACCGTCACCTACCAATTTTAAATACCAATCTTCTCTTTCAAGAGAAAGTACCTTCCACATCTTCAACAATAAATCAAGCCTCTTTTGTCCAATTTCTAATCTTCCCACATATAATAACACATTCTTCTTTTCTCTTATCGTAGTTTTTGCTTCTTGAGGGAAGAATGTAGAAGGATTATTTATTGCACAAATATTATAAGGTAAACTACCAGGAAAGAACTGAGAGAGATCCGCCTTAAATCTATTTGATAACAAAATAAACCAGTCACAACAGTTTATTTGATACTGATAATTCTTTCTTAATTTTTCTCTTAAATAATCAAGGGCACAATTTTTTATAATAGTATGACAAACTAAAAGATTCAATAGTTTTTTTACCGTTGTCGGTATATTAAGTTTAGATATTCTATGCTCAAAATAATAATCTGGAATATAATTAGGTGCAAAATGTAAAACGGTAAGAAATAATGGTTTTTTTTTCAAATTACAAGGTAATACTATATTAACATTCCCTTCTTGATTTATCAAAATATCAATCTGTTTCTCCTCCAAAAACTTATTATAGAATGCAATATTAGATTCAGAACGATATTTTTTTTCATCAGGTAAATAATATTGTCGAATATTTTCAGTACCTGAACGACGAGTAAATGATAAATAATAAACTTTTATTCCTTGTTTTTCAAAATAATCAGCCAGTAATTCCGTAACTCTATCCAATCCACCAAAATCATGATTTACACCTCCATTTGTCTGAAAACAAATTGCTTTTATACCATTTACTGTCTTCTTTTTTTTCTGTAATGAAGTCTCTAAAAACGTAGCAGACATAGCCTGAAATTTTTGCAATTTATCATCTACATCTGCCCAATTTATTGGCTTAATCAATAAATCTTCTATAGAAGTCCCATTTGAATATATTCTATCTTCTAATCCTAAATACGATAACAACGTTACTAATCGGTCATTCATACCAGATGATACACCTACCAAAGGAAAACTAACAAAGGGACGATGCAGCAAAATACAAAAAACTGTACCATGAAATGAATTTGTAACAGCATATCGTGCTGAAGCAATACCATGTAACCATGATGGTATAGAAAGGTCTGAATACGGTTCAAAATATTGTTTATCCTCAACCCCATGAGCTGGAACAAAATGGACTTTTAATATTTCCTTCTGTACAAAGCGTTTTAACTCTTCATAAGGAAATAAAGTATCCCAATTCAATAAATAACAAAATAAAGAATCCGTAACTTGTACTTTCTTATTTAGTATATTCTGCAAATAATCTTGCCCTGAAAGCAACAAAGTCGGATCACAAACTAGCTGTGCATCATTTCTGCCAGCATCCTGACATAATTTAACTCCTGATTGTTCTCTCAACCCTATTGCATCTATCTGTTCTAACAGTTTCGGAAAAATAGTCTTATAATCATCTGGTAAAACTACTCTACCAAAACTCGCAGCATAAGCAATACGTTTTAATTCAAACTGCCCAAAGTTCAAATAAAAAGCTCTCAAATTATCTTCTGATGTATAACTCCAAACTTGATCACTACCACAAATTAAAGCATCATAAGAGCTCCAATCTTCTGTCCATAAACTACGGTAACCCACATATACTTTCTCTGTAGATGAAATATATTTAGTTCTAAATTTATCAAATGCTCTAGGATGTGATTCTAAAAATGCAGCCTGCTTTTTAAGATTTCTGCGATAATCCATATAACATTTAACATGTTTAAGACTAAAAAGCTTTGATATAGTTTTTAATAAAAAAGTATGCTTTTTTTTATTTTTAGTTGCAATATATCTTATTAGAACTACATCATGTCCTAGCTTCTTCAAATAGGTCTGTAATGCATAACACTGCATTATTTGCCCATAATTATCATTTGAATCCCAAAATGTTATTACTCCTATTTTCATAATTTACAATTTCTCTTCAATAGATTATATATAAAAATCTTTAAACGAAGTATTATTGATTGTTTAGTATATAAAGATATTACTTGTGATACATTTTTATTTTTTAATGCTCTAAAAAAACGAATTCTTTTACTAGATATTATCACTGAATGAATCATAGAAGGGTTACCTTTTACCACATCAGCGAATTGCGATTCTATTCTTTCAAAATCTATCAAATCTTGTATCCCCTTACCTTTTTCTGTATTAATTAAGAAACAGCATACACCTTTATCATCATCCACTTTTGGCATTACGTTCTGTATACCCCAATAATCTCCAAGTGTAATATCACTTCCACTCTTCAAACATTTACTTGGGCAAGCATAACAAGATGGGCGAATATACAAATCTGACAAAAATCCTTTCATCCATAATTCTTTATCATGATAATGAACAATCTTCTGTCCATCTAGAAAAGATATAGAAAAACTGTATCCTTTCCATCCTGTACATTTATCTCTGAAACTAAGAGAGTTTATTACTTTAACCGATTGATTAACCCTTGTACATGTTTCTTTTAAATATTTTCTCCATACGCCAGGACTTGGAACACCATGACATACAATATCAACAGTTAAAAGATTTTCATATTCTTTGTGTAAAAATAATCTCAGTCCTGCTACTTGACAAGGAGTTCCAGAATATAAAACTTTACGTTTCTGTTTCAAAAATTGTTCTACCAAACAAAAGGTATTACCTACATAACTTTGTACATATTTAGAACCTCTAAACCTAGCTAAGCCCTCAAAAGTTTCAGTATAATCGTGAACAACCTCCCAATCATCATTAAAACGCGCACCAAATACCACTCCTCCTTCTTTCAATATCTGTTCTGCCAATACAGTAAACAGTCCTCCAGAAGAGCTTAACATACGTATTCTCTCGTCTTTATTTATAGCTGCATATACTTTCAATGGTTTACGTTCTTGATTTTGATTAAGCACAGGACATACCTTCTCACAAAGACCACAGTCTATACACAATGTAACATCAACCCGAGGATAAAGAAACCCTTCTTCATCCTCATGCATAACTATGCATTGTTTAGGACAACGTTGCACACAAGCATTACAACCACAACATTTACTTTTATCGGTAATTTGCAACATAGTTACTTTTTAATGCTTTTCTTTAATATAAAAAAAACTTTATCTCTCAAAAATATACGTTCGCTCTTTGTGAGACCAAATACAATACAACACAAAGATGTCCAAAAAGCAGAAACCGCTCCATTAACAAAAAAACGAATAATTCCTTCTTCCATATAATGAGCTAATATAACCGGTACTATGAACGAAGTAACGGATACCAATACACAGGGAATAATGCAATCTTTCAAAAATTGAAAAACAGAAAATACCATCAAACGTTTAAGGTCATAAAAGCGCACAAGATTAAGAAATAGAAAATCTATAATAAAGATAAGATAAGCCACCCAAACAGGTGCACCCATATAAAAAAACAACCAAACCAAGGGAAATATCAAACCGGCAGTCAGCGCTGCATGAACCGTATAACTCTTAATATGCCCATCTGCCTGTATCAATTTAAAAAGATTCTGCCCTGAAGATACGGCAAGCGATTCAAACATGGCAAAACGCAAAAACAAAGGTGCAAGTTCCGGAACCTCTCCAAGCCAAAGTTGCAAAAGGGTCTCAGCTTCCATGCAGACAGGTACTATAAAAATATACATCATCAACCACGTAAACTTTGTTCCTTTATTAGCCAAATGAACTGCATAAGCAGTATCACCGGCTGCATAACTTTTAGTTATCTGTGGCGAGAATGCCATTGTAAAATTTCCAACAAAACTTTGAACGGCACTATTTACAGTCATAGCTACAGAACGGGAAGCATTATAAACCACACCAAAAAATACATTGACCAGCATATTTACCCCCTGCGTGGCAAAAACGTATGCACCATTATTCATCAGATTCCATCCGCTAAATACTGTAAGTTCTTTCAACAAACCTCTATCCAATAAACGGGGACTATAGTAAGCCCCCTCAAAATTTCTACTACAATACCAACCATAAAATATATTCATACATAAAGTAACAGCTATTTGCAAAAGCGCAAGCAATACAAGCCTATCACCATCATACGCTACAATAATAAAGCAAATAGCAAGTTTCAATGTAACATCCATAATGCTCATATAAGCATAAATTGTCATCCGCTCATAGGCTATAATCAAAGCATTGAAAGGAGAACTAATCAAAGATATCATTAACGTGACAATAGAGCATTGTAACACCCAGTTGGCAGCTTCCATACGCCCTTCCGGTATATTGGCTTCGTGATTAAGAAACCATACACCTGCCATCTCCAGCACTAATGCAACAATCACAGCCATCACAATCTGCGCATTGATAGAAGTAGAAAACATTGTTTTCAGCCTACCTTTGTTTCCCTGCCCTAATGTGTATGTGATATAACGGCTAATAGCTGCGGACATGGTACTGGTAATAAGTGAACTCATAGCCACTATCCCACCTACCACTGCATTAATACCATAGTTATCGATACCCAATGCCTGAAGCATCACACGGCTAGTATACAGTCCCACAATCATCGTTATGAATGTACGAAAATACAAGGCAAGGGTATTTTTAGCTATACGTTTATTATTTTGAGATATATCGCTTGACATTTGCTTCAATTATTGTTATTTTCTGATTTTCTCATTCAGTAAATTTTGAAAGAAAATCAACGAATGAGTATCGTTACCACGCAGCATGTACATACCTGCTTTTTGCAAAGCTTCCGCTTTTCTCTGCACATGCCTGCCATACATGCCTGCCAACGAAGGTATATTCAACTGAAATGCTACTCCTGCCTGCTGTAAGGCCTTATAATCTGCCATCTGCATATATTCGTAGCGTTCGGGATGTGCCAGCAACGGATGATAACCTTTCTCCCGAATATGCTCCAACATAGGAAGCAATCTCATAGGAGGATTGAAATAGGAGGTTTCCACCAACAGGTAGCGTTTTTCTTCGTGCAGAGGAAGGATATCGTCTGCCTCCAAACGCCGGACAAAAAGATTGTCCAACATATATTCTGCCGCCAGTTCCAGCCGGATATTTCCCCGATAACTTTCGCACAACGTTCTGAAACGGGTCTTTAAAGCATCGGTGGTATTGGGAATATCTTCCATGATATGAGGGGTGAGCCATAGCTTACGAATGCCATGCCGCTCCATCTCTTCCAAAATACGGAAAGACTCTTCGGCAGTGCGCACACCGTCGTCCACCCCCGGAAGGAGGTGGCTGTGACAATCGGTCATACCCTGCAGGATACCTTTAGAAGATACGGATATATATCTGGAGAACGGCCACATAAAAATTATTTACCGCTATGATAGTAAGAACCGTAGTGATAGCCGTAACGGTAACTGTAACGACCATGGCTGCGTTCGGTTCCATTCAAAATCATGGCAAGATTCTTGAAACGCTTTTCACGATAAATATTTTCCAATTCGGAAAGCATGGAGCGTTCCAGTAAGCCGGCACGAACCACAAAGAGAGTACGGTCAGTCACTTTCTCGATAATCTGTGTATCTGCTACAATGTCTATGGGAGGACAGTCCACAAAGATATAGTCATAGCGGGTGCGGAGCTGTGCAAGCAATCCGGCAAACTTTCCGTTTTCCAACAATTCTGTGGGATTGGGAGGCACGGTACCTACCGGAATCATCTTCAGATTGGCATATTTATCGTGTGACACCAAAGTTTCTTCCCAGTTGCCGATACGTCCGCTCAAGTAATCACTCAGTCCCGGTTGGGGAGAGTTGATATAGGCAGAAAGGGAGCCGTGACGCAAATCGCCGTCAATAAGCAGTACTTTTTTCCCTTTGAGGGCAAAACTGATTGCTATATTTGCCGACAGATAAGACTTACCGCTGCCCGGATTGAACGATGTGACAGCAAATGCCGTAGCTTCCGAAGTGTTGGACACCATAAAATCAAGATTGGAACGCAACACACGGAAGGCTTCGTTAATGACGTTCCGATTTCCTTCTTCCACCACAACGACACGCTTATTACGAAGCGGTTTTCGTCCTAAAATGCTCTTTTTCTCACAACCATACAAGGGAATTTCACCGATCAGCGGCAGACTCAGATGCTCCAAGTCCTTTCGTCCGCGCACCTTGCTGTTCATGTTTTCTTTCAGAAAGATAACCCCTGCAGGAACTGCTAACCCGAGCGCAAAAGCAATCAGCAATATTTTCATTTTTTGAGGAGAAACCGGTGCCATGCTACCGCGGGGGGCAGTGATGACACGGGTATTGTAAGCAGTAAATGCCTGCGAAAGTTCGTTTTCCTCACGTTTTTGAAGCAGGTAAAGATAGAGTTCCTCTTTTACCTTTTGCTGACGTTCCACACTGAGCAGATATTTCGCCTGACTCGGATTGGAAGCCAACTGACTGGTAGTGGTTGCTTCCTGCTGACGGATGCTGCGTATCTGAGTGTTCAGAGAAACTATCAGATTGTCTACCGACTGAATAATGGTGCGCTGCATACTCTGCAAAGAACTGGCAAGATCTTTCACCAACGGATTCTTCTCACTACTGTTATCTATCAACCGGTTGCGGTTCAACACCATATTGTTGTACTCGCTTATCTGACTCTCAATATTGGAATTGGCAATACCCGAATTGGTAGGCAACGGCTGACTCAGACTCTTTTCTTTCAATTCTTTCAGAATATACCGAGCGGTGGAAAGCTGAGTATTCAGCGTAAGCAGTTCTTTTTTGTTCTCTGCCGACTGAGCCATGTAAAGGCTGGATGCCGCCTGAACATCGGGTAACAAGTGTTCGCTTTTGAAGCTGGAAATATTCTCGTCCACATGTCCCAACTCACTTTCAATTACACTCAGGCGGTCACCTATGAACTGAGAGGTGCTGACGGCAATCTGGTTCTTGTCTTGTATCCACTTTTCGTTGTACACCTCTATCAGGGTGTTCAGTATGTCTTCTGCCCTGGCTATGGATGTATCGTTGATGCTCAGATTAATGATGGTAGCTTCCTTGCTGCCCAATTCGACACGCAATGCATGAAGATAGTGGTCGGCGGCACCATCTGCTTTGCCTATGGCATAACGGATGGAAGTGCCGATGCAGACATCGCTATAGAATTTGGTAGGAGAAATGAACAAAGTTCCAGCTACTGTCTGTATGGAGTCCCCCATCCTGCCGGCAAAGGTATTTTCCAATTCCACTCCGGCAACCTTCAGACCGGAAATGGTGAATGCATCTTTGGAATCAATCCGAATGGTGAAGCTGACCGGTTTTTCCATCACCTCACCAAATGTCACCGCCACAGGATTTGCCTTATATAAATCTACATTTTTAAGTCCTTTGCGCACAGTGTAAGTTTCGTTCAGCCTCAGCCGGCGAACCACTTCGGTCATCAATGCGGGAGACTTTAACGTGAACAGCTCGTTATTGATATTGGTATTTGACCTGAATATACCCATATCGGAAAACTCACTCATAGCTCCAGCTGAAGAACCGCTATTAGAATCGTCTTTCACCAAAATTGCCGCACTGCGGGTATAGATGGAAGGAGTGCTCATCAGACGCAGCACTGCCACAGACATGGTGACAAAGAGAGAAAGAACAAACCAGCGCCATTTGGGAACGAACAGCCCCCACAGGTCTTGTATCCGTATAAAATCGTCGGCAGGCTTGCCGGCGGCAGCTTTTTTTTCTATCATATATATTATAATATAATGTAAAAGATTACTTGAATATCAACACACCCAATGAAGTGAGGAAAGAAGCAATGGTAATCCACATCGAAACAGACTTCACGCTGTTCTCGTTCAGAGTAGACTGTCCGGCACGCACCTTGTTGGGCTGTACATAAATCACATCATTCTGTTTCAGATAATAAACGGGAGAATTAAATACATCTTTCGAACGAAGATCTGCCCAATGAGTGACACGCTCTCCGTTTTCTTCACGAATAACGAACACAGCATCACGCTTTCCGTAAATACTTAAATCACCTGCCATACTGATGGCTTCGAGCAAAGTGATTTGGTCTTTGGTAATGCTGTATTTACCCGGTGACTTTACTTCGCCCAACACCGAGAAATAAAGGTTCATAAATTCAACCGTAACAACAGGGTCTTTTACCAAATTCTCGTCTATCAATTTCTGCTTCACCAAAGCGGCAATCTGACTCTTGGTCATACCGGCAATATGAAGTGTGCCCAATACGGGAAAGTCAATGTTTCCTTTGTCGTCCAGCGTATAGCCAGATACCTCTCCCCCACCGCTTACCGAGCCTTCTGTTCCCGCACGGACCTGAGCCCTTGCCAGATTGAACAACGCCGCCAACTGCGGGTCCTTACTTGACACAAGAATGGAAATCTGGTCTTTGGGCTGCACGGTAATGTCTCGTGCGCCACTGATAACCTCCGGCTGATTTACATTGATGTCTTGAAAATAGAGAATCTCCTTGGAAGTGTTGCAGGACATCAACAACACTGCCATAAGAAACATGCTTAAAAAACGTTTTTTCATAAATTATATATTCTGTACAGTTTTATTTCCTAGATAAAATTTGATTATCATTCAAAAAATGATAGTTCTGTGATTTAATCAAAAAAGTTCAAAGAGAAATTATATTCTTTCCAGATAGGATCCCGGAATGTAAGTAGTAGCTAAAGAAAATGCCCCTTCCAGACGCACCACAACCCGCTTATGCCCTTTGATGCGAATCAATTCGCCTTCTATACCCGCAAATTCGCCTTTTATAACGCGCACCCGGTCACCCTGACGAAGGTTTTCATTAAGCACTTGAACTGCATCTTCCGAAAAATCAAGCAAAAACATAAAATCCTGCATCTGCTTGTCGGGGACCACCAACAGTTGGCGGGTCTCCAAGTTCAGGAGATAATTCATGGATAATTTATATTCATTAACCAATGAAAGACAAGTGTTATAATCTGAATGGATAAATATTAAATTGGGTATAACGGGCTTTTCTACTTTGACTTTCTTCCCTCCTTTTTCTTTTATAACGGTTCGGAAAGGTATATAATGCTCTATACCCAACCGCTCCAAGAATTGCTTGATTTTCTTTTCTGCAGAAAATTTTGTTTTCGCTGCGAACCATTTGATCGGCTGCACTTTTTCTTTGTTTGTCGTCATGTTCAAGTACGCTTCGCGTCATCACCCCTTTGGAAGGCAATTTTATAAAAGATTCAATAAAATGAATCAAACTTTTTGTATCACCTCTTACACAGAGGTGATACGGGCCTCAGAACACCTTCTGAGGGGCATGAAAAGCCTTTCTAAGCTCCTTATATAGAGAAAATATAGATTTTATTCAATTTTTAACTCAAAGCTGTAGATTAAATTATCTTTACTTTATAAATGGCTTTTCAATAAAGAAAACTCACTTTATTTAGAAAAAACATCTGGTTTCATTCTTTCTTTTATAGAAATAAATATTAACTTTGCAGCGAATTATAAACCTTATTGTACTTCCTCTGTGTAAGAGGTGATACAAAGTCCATAAGTTTCAAATCGATGATAAAACCTTATGGTTAGCTTCATCCATCACTACTTGACTCAAAGAAGCTAAATAAATACGTGTTGTTTTTTCTGAAGTATGTCCCATGCCCTCACTTATTACAGATAGTGAAACACCATTTTCACGAGCGATGGAAGCCCAGGCGTGGCGCGGCACATAAGTCGTGAGATGCAGATGAGGAATATCCAACAACTTTTCTATTTTTTTAAGCTGTATATTCTGATAGCGTAATGCATTATAATATTGCACCTGTATGTTTCTAGGATTATCCGAATGAAGAATCGGTAATACATAATCGGAATCTTTAGTGAATGAACTGTATCTTTCTATAATTTCTGCCATGCAAGATTCAAGTCCGATAACCAGTTTCTGCCCCGTTTTTTTACGGTGATAGGTGATGGTACCTTCTTTTATATTCTCTTTACACAGATGGGCCATATCTACGAAGGCCATGCCACGTGTATAGAAGCTGAACATAAATAAATCACGGGCATAAGCCAGCTTCTTCTTGTGACTTAAATCCAGGTTTCTGAGCAGGCGTAATGCTTCTATCGTCAAAGCACGTTTTTGAGTCTTATCAATGCCTGTATATACCTCTTCAAAAGGACGTTGCTGCACTGTCAAGTTTTTCTTAACAGCCTTATTATATACAGCACGCAATACACGCATATAAAAAGAAGAGGTGTTTGCCACCACACCACGCTGTTTCAGCCAAGACTGATAACTCTGTATCAGTTCTGAAGTAACCTCTTCGATGCCGAGGTCTTTCCCTCTACGGAAGTTGAAAAAACTGTTTAAGGTACATGAATAGGAAACGGCGGTCTTAAACTGCCCGTTTTGCAGCAGAAGCTCTTTCTGCTCATTCATAAAAGAAAAAAATGAATTGTTACACATAAAATTATTGATTTTAATAAACAACACCGACATGGTGCTGCGGAATTAAATGTATAACAACGATTGCGGTAAAAAAAAGATTCGTTTATTTAAATTCTTAACAATCAAAAAAGTCCGAAACGAGTGTTTCGGACTTTTTATATGTATGACCTCATTACTCAACTTCCGGGGTTATCAGTTTATAACCTTTGCCGTGAATATTGATAATTTCGATAGAGTCGTCTTCCTTCAAATGCTTACGCAATTTAGTGATATATACATCCATGCTTCGGGCATTGAAGTAATTATCATCAATCCAAATAGTTTTCAAAGCAAAGTCACGTTGCAGAATTTCATTGGCATGCGCACAAAGCAAGCCCAACAATTCGGATTCCTTAGTGGTAAGCTTGGTATTCTTGCCATCAATAGACAGAATTTGTTTCTGAGTATCGAAAGTAAAACGGCCAATCTTATAAATGTTACTCTCCTTATTTCTCTTACCACGCACACGACGCAGGATAGCTTCAATACGGAAAGTTAATTCTTCCATACTAAACGGTTTGGTGATATAATCATCAGCACCGATTTTAAAACCTTCCAGAATATCTTCTTTCAATGTCTTTGCAGTTAAGAAGATAATAGGAATTTCAGCATTTGCAGCACGAATTTCCTGTGCCAGAGTGAAACCATCCTTTTTAGGCATCATCACATCCAGTACACACAAATCATACTTGTTCTTCAGGAAAGCCTTGTAGCCGGCATCACCATCCGGGCAAAGTTCGGCCGAGTAGCCTTTTGCCTGCAAATATTCTCTCAAAAGCATGCCAAGATTCTCATCATCTTCGCATAACAAGATACGCAATTTCTCGTCCATATTATTCATTTTTTAATAAAGGTAATACAATTATAAATTTTGTTCCTACATTCAGTTCACTTTCAGCACGTATAACGCCCTTGTGGTCCTGAATTATTTTCTTCACGTATGCCAAGCCCAAACCGAAGCCTTTCACATCGTGCAAATTACCGGTATGTACCCGATAAAACTTATCAAATATCTTTTTCAGGTTTTCTTTCTTGATGCCGATACCGTTATCCTGTATCGAAATGTAAAGTTTACCCGATTCGTTCCATGTACGGATGTTCAGCAGCAATTCTCCTTCCGGTTTCTTATACTTCACTGCATTGTCAAGCAGGTTGAAGATTACATTCGTAAAGTGCATTTCGTCCACAAATATATCAGGATTCTCTGCATCCAAACTGGAAGTTATTTTTCCGTTATACTTTTCTACTTTCAACGTAAAAGTATTAACGACTCCCGCTATCAGCTCATTTGCATTCACTTCCTTCATCTTGAGTGTTGCCTTCTGTCTTTCGAACATTGACATCTGCAATACTTTCTCTACCTGAAAACGCAAACGTTTCGTCTCGTCATTGATAACTCCCGAAATATGCTGGAACATAGCCGGAGACTTACCCACCGCCGGATCTTTCAACATCTGTGCTGCCAACGAAATGGTAGAGATAGGTGTCTTAAACTCATGTGTCATATTGTTGATGAAGTCATTCTTTATCTCTGTCAGCTTCTTCTGGCGGAAGATGATGTAGATAGTAAAGATGAATGTCACAAGCAATACAAACGTAAAAATGAGTGACGGTATCATAAATTTAACAGAACTGAATATGTAACTGTTCAAATCAGGGAAGTGAACATTTACCATTCCCATTCGTGCAGGCGGATCATTTTGGAATATGACCTTGCGGTACATGCTCTCGCTACCCTCGTTCGTATAGTCGGGACAATGATAAGCCTCTGTTCCTTCACGATCTGTCACTGTAAAATGATACGGAATATCAATGCCGTTATTTAACAGTTCCGTCTTTATAAACAAATCCAACTGCTTAAAGTTAACACGCTCTTTAAGCGGTTTATCACTGGCTGTGCGCAAAATAGTATAAACCACTTCGTCCAACAATGCCCGTTGGTATACATATCTCTCCTTTATGATTTCCTGCAATGCCCTGGCTGTTTGCGGGATATTTTTACCGGTAGAGATAATTGCCTTGGGAACATTGGCCGGACGGTTTGTACTAATCTTCATCTTGAGTTCGAAAGTGGAATACCCGTCCAACCCGTCCGAAGATACAGCATAATGCTGTGTATGTGCGACCAATTCGTTTTCCTCTTTTCCTTCTTTGGCGGCCTGCTGCCGGTATAATTGGGCAGCTCTTTCGGTAGCAACAACATCATCCTCCAGATATTTCTTTGTTTCCACCAACTCAATATTCCTGCACGCCTGATCCAAACTGCGCCGAACCGATTCATCAAATTGTTCCCTGCGCATCTTCACCATTTCCTCAATATAGCTCACTTGCAAGTAAAGCAAACTCAGAAATGAGAGCCCCATTACAATTCCTAATATCCAAATAGTAGACTTTTTCATGCCAGCAAAATTAAAAGCGTTAAACCTTATTACATAACGGATTAACCAAATTTAAACGGCAATTCTCTATAATTAACCGAAAAAGTCATTTAAACTAATAATCTGACTACTATAACAAAATTAACGCCGCTTGGTTTGCAAAAATAATAAAAAATTAAGTTCAAAACCAAATAATAAACCTAAAAGTTTAAGGTTACTTAAATAAAAAGGAACGCTTTTTTAACGAAAAGCGTTCCTTCTAGATATCATTTCTTACAGTTTACGTTATTCATCCTTATTTTCATTCGCCTCAAATTCTTTCATTAATTTATCCTGAACATCGCCCGGAACAAGTTCGTAGCTGGCAAATTTCATGATGAATGAAGCGCGCCCGCCGGTAAGTGAGCTCAAGGAAGTGGAATAAGAAGACATTTCCTTCAAAGGTACTTTGGCAACCAATTTCTCATAACCGTTTTCGCTGCTCATACCCATAATCATACCGCGACGACCTTGCAAATCGCCCATTACATCGCCCATCTTATCACTTGGAACGAATACTTCAACATCATAAATAGGTTCCAGAATCTTCGGACCTGCATTCTTGAATGCTTCACTGAAGGCATTACGTCCGGCAAGCATAAAGGAGATTTCGTTGGAATCTACCGGGTGCATCTTGCCATCGTAAACAATCACACGGACATCACGTGCATAAGAGCCGGTCAACGGTCCTTGCTCCATACGGCTCATAATACCTTTCAAAATAGCCGGCATGAAACGGGTATCAATGGCACCTCCCACTACACTGTTAATGAATACTAATTTACCGCCCCATTCCAATGGAACTTCTTCGGTACCCTTCACATTTATCTTGAATTCCTGTCCGTTGAACTTATACGTATCGGGAACAGGCATGCCTTCATAATAAGGTTCTACGATAAGATGAACTTCACCAAACTGTCCGGCACCACCCGATTGTTTTTTATGGCGATAATCGGCACGGGCTGCTTTGGTAATTGTTTCACGATAAGGAATCTTCGGCTCTTCAAATTTAATCTGCAACTTTTCGTTGTTCTCCAAACGCCATTTCAGCGTACGCAGGTGGAATTCACCCTGTCCGTGAACGATAGTCTGTTTTAACTCCTTAGACTGTTCGATTTCCCAGGTGGGATCTTCTTCACGCATACGGTTCAGTACGACCATCATCTTTTCCACATCCGCCTCATTCAGCGGCTTGATAGCACGAGAATATTTAGCATTGGGATATTTAATGAAATTGAAACGGTTATCGCAATCTTTACCGTTCAGTGTGTTACCGGTTTTTACATCTTTCAGCTTCACCGTACAACCGATATCACCGGCACGCAGTTCTTCAACGGGGATACGGTTTGCACCGGCGCATACAAAGAGCTGTGCCATACGTTCCTTTGAGCCACGATCCGCATTTGTCAAATCATCACCTTCATGCACGGTTCCGCTCATCACCTTGAAATATTGAACTCCGCCAATATGCGGTTCAACGGCTGTTTTAAAGAAATAAAGTGAAGTAGGACCTTCAGCATCCGGTTCTACCACCTCACCTCTGGTATTATGTACTTTGGGCATTTCATCTACAAACGGTACAACATTTCCCAAAAACTCCATCAGTCGGCGAACACCCATATCTTTACCTGCACACACACAGAATACGGGGAACATGCCACGTGCCGCCAATCCTTTACGGATGCCTTCACGCATTTCATCTTCAGTCAGTGATTCCGATTCAAAGAATTTCTCCATCAACGTTTCATCGTGTTCGGCAGCAGCCTCAACCAATGCTTTGTGCAGCTCCATCGCCTTTTCTTTTTCCGAATCCGGAATTTCTTCGATGGTGGGTGCACCACCTTCAGGACCCCATGAATATTTCTTCATCAGCAGCACGTCAATCAGCTCGTGGAAATTAGGTCCGGTCTCAATCGGATATTGTACAGGAACTACTTTAGAACCATAGATGGTTTGCAACTGTTCCAATACATTATCATAATCACACTTTTCATTATCGAGTTGGTTCACCAGGAAGATGACGGGTTTACCCAGTTTTTCTGTGTAGCGGAAATGGTTTTGTGTACCTACTTCAGGACCGTATTGTCCGTTCAGCAAAAGAATAGCAGTATCTGTTACATTCAATGCAGTAAGTGCGGCACCTACAAAGTCGTCACTTCCCGGACAGTCAATTATATTAAGTTTCTTTCCGTTCCATTCTACATGATAAACGGTAGAGAACACTGAATAACCATATTCTTGCTCTACCGGAAAATAATCACTAACCGTGTTTTTGGCAGTAATTCTGCCGCGACGTTTTATAATACCACTCTCAAAGAGTAATGACTCTGTGAGGGTGGTTTTACCTGATCCATCATTGCCAAGGAGTGCAATGTTCTTAATTTCGTTAGTCTGATATACTTTCATGATATCTAAGATTTAATTATTAACAAACGGATATGTGTCTCATATCTCCTTAAAAGTGGAGCGCAAATTAGGAAATAAAGACAAAAAAAACAACCTCAAGGCAGGTGTTACTAAACTATGTTTTACGGCAGGGTTATCAGGTCCTTAAACGTTATGTCCTCTTATTCTTGGCCTTAATTCCATATATTCTTCCGATAATCCCTCAAATAAATATAAATATCAGTTCGATACCGCAAAAAGCAATGATAGTTTTCGTAGTTTTGCACATTATATTTTAATATATGGCCGGACTCTATTTACATATTCCCTTTTGCAAACGACGTTGCATCTACTGCGATTTCTTTTCCACCACCCAAAGCGAAAAGAAAACAGCTTATGTATCTTCCCTGTGCCGGGAACTGGAAATGCGCAAAGATTATATCGGAGGAGAAACAATAGAAACCATCTACTTCGGTGGGGGGACTCCTTCACAACTGTCACAAGAGGACTTTATCAGTATATTTTCCCATATATATAAGGTATACAATGTGGAGCCCGATGCCGAAATCACACTCGAAGCAAATCCTGACGATCTGACTCCGGAATATATCACCATGCTCCGCAGCCTGCCATTCAACCGCCTGAGTATGGGAATCCAGACTTTTAACGAGGATATGTTGAAACTATTACAGCGTCGTCACACTGCAGACCGGGCTATCCATGCTTTTAACAACTGCCGCCGGGCAGGATTTCATAACATCAGTATCGACCTGATGTACGGACTCCCCGGTGAAACACTCGATTCGTGGCAAAAAGACTTGGAGCAGGCAGTAAAGCTGCATCCCGAACACATCTCCGCTTACCATCTGATATACGAAGAAAATACTGCTTTGTGGAAACTCCGCGAACAACACAAAGTAGCCGAAGCAGATGAAGACTTAAGCGTTTCTTTGTTCGGTACACTCATCGACAGCCTGAGTGCCGCCGGATATGACCATTATGAAATATCCAACTTCTGCCTCCCCGGATTGCATTCCCGCCATAATTCCAGTTACTGGACCGGAAAAAAATACCTGGGTTGCGGACCGTCGGCACATTCCTACAACGGCATCTCGCGCCAATGGAATATTGCTTCGCTGAATGAATACATCAAAGGGATAGACGGCGGAATACCGGCATTCGAGATTGAAGAGCTCGATTTGTACACCCGCTATAATGACTTTGTAATCACCGGTATCCGCACCAAATGGGGAATGCCGCTATCCAAGCTTCGCAAAGAATATGGTGAAGAGCTGTACGCCTATTGTCTGCGCATGGCACAGCCTTATCTGAAACAAGGAACACTGGAAATAGTCAATGATACGCTAAAACTGACACGCCCGGGTATTTTCATTTCAGATGGCATAATGAGTGACATGCTCCGTGTAGAAGACTAGATGTAAGGTATCATTCTTTTTCATAATATCTCACCCAATCGACCAGCATCTCCACCGGCAAATCCTTCGGGTCCACGCCTCCTACCCATGAACCACCCAGCTGCATATCTATCAGCAAATAATAAGGCTGATAAAAGGGATACTGCCCTTCTTTGTCAGTACTTATCCGCGGATAGGTGAACGTGTAATCATGGTTAATGGCAAAGACCAAGCTGTCAGGATAAATATCTACCGAGTAAATGTTATATTCATCAGGATTTATCTTATTGATACCACCATGAGGAGGAGTATCCTTAAACCCCAATTTATAGGTATAATAAGAATGTACGGTTTGATAAGCGATGGTGTCGCTATTCAAGCGCTCCATGATATCTATCTCACCTCCATCGGGCCATTTTGCATTTTCGGGCAGCATCCAGATAGCGGGCCATGCACCGCGAGCTCCCTGCAACTTGGCTTTTATCTCTACCCTTCCACCGGTAAAAAGCTTTTTACCTTTGGTATAAATGCCACCGGTAAGATAGGGTGCGGTATCATTCTTTTGCGTATAATTCACAATGCCGCGCAAGACCATATTTCCATCTCTCATGGCGTAGCATGAATCAAAATCAGACATATAGTTATTCCAGTCTGCCGTTCCACGAGGTATCTTGCTCCATGATGTGGTGTCAAATCCGGCTTTGTTGTCAAATTCTTCCTGCCAAACCAGCTTCCATGTTCCTTTCTTCCCCGAAGTCTGACCGACAGTGGTCAATGCCATCAGTCCCAGGCATACCAATGCCATAAATGTTCCTTTTTTCATCGTATTTCTTTTAATGGTAAAAAAACATTTGCCATATCAAGAAGACAACAAGAGTTGCCGCCCGATATGGCAAATAAAAAATTAAAGTATTTAATATCTTATTTTGCTAAGCTGTAAACAACATCCATGATTTTCTGTCCGATTTCATCAGCAGCTTCCATAGTAGACGCCTCTGAATACACACGGATAATCGGTTCTGTGTTACTCTTGCGCAAATGAACCCATTTATCGGGGAAATCAATCTTCACACCGTCAATGTCATTGATTTCTTCATCTTTATAAAGTTCTTTCACCTTTGCCAGAATTGCGTCGACATCGGTTTCGGGAGTCAGGTCAATGCGGTTCTTTGCAATAAAATAAGAAGGATAAGAAGCACGCAACTCACTTACTTTCTTACCTTCATGTGCCAAATGACTCAAGAACAAAGCAATGCCCACCAAAGCATCACGTCCGCAATGGCTTTCCGGGTAGATGACTCCACCATTACCTTCACCACCGATGACTGCATTTGTTGCTTTCATCTTTGTCACCACATTTACTTCACCTACGGCAGAAGCATTATATTCGCAACCATATTTGCGGGTTACATCACGCAAAGCACGGGTAGAACTCAAATTGGAAACTGTATTTCCCGGAGTATGTTTCAATACATAATCAGCAACAGTTACCAATGTATATTCCTCACCGTACATCTTACCATCTTCACAAATCATAGCCAGACGGTCAACGTCAGGGTCAACAACAAAAGCCACATCACAGCCGCCTTTTGCCATCAATCCCATGATATCACCCAAGTTCTTTTCAAGAGGTTCGGGGTTGTGCTGGAAATTTCCGGTAGGTTCACAATATAGCTTTTCGACATGTTTCACACCAAGACGTTCCAGTAATTCGGGAAGGATAATTCCTCCCACAGAATTCACACAGTCGATAGCTACATGAAAATCAGCTTTGCGGATAGCCTCCACATCAACCAACTTCAATGCCAATACACTGTCAATATGCTTTTGATTGTAAGTATTGTCTTCACGATAGCTGCCCAAATGGTCTACATCAGCAAATTCAAACTCTTCAGCTTCAGCGATACGAAGAACTTCATTTCCTTCTTCCTTATTCAGAAACTCTCCCTTTTCATTCAGCAGCTTCAGGGCATTCCATTGTTTAGGGTTATGGCTTGCAGTCAGAATAATACCGCCACATGCGCCTTCCATAGTAACAGCCAGTTCGGTGGTCGGAGTAGAAGCCAAGCCGATGTTTACCACATCAAACCCCATCCCCATCAGGGTTCCGCATACCACGTTCTTTACCATCTCACCGGAGATGCGGGCATCGCGTCCTACTACAATTTTATTACTCTTTACAGTTGTTGTTTTACGTATCAGCGTTGCATAAGCTGATGTGAATTTTACAATATCCAGCGGGTTCAAACCTTCCCCCGCATGGCCACCAATAGTGCCACGGATACCTGAGATTGATTTAATCAGTGTCATCGTCCTAATTGATAAGTTATTTCATAGTAACAAGGATAAACGTAAGCAGAGGCATTCTTTTGTCCCTCGCTATGAGGAACAATCAATCTAACCTTTGCCCGACCGGAAATCTCGCGGCCCGTTCTGATATAATTAAACGGAATCAACCAACCACTGGGAACAAACGTGCTGCCGTATACAGAAGCCATTTGCCCTGTAGTGAAAGAAGCCGAAAAATTCTTTCCCGACTTAGTTAACATAAATTCATCGGGATGTGGTGCAAGATTACCAATAGTATTCAAAGACAGAGTATCCCCTGTGCCATCTGCCGTTATCTGCTCTTCTACATAACGGGCCAGCACTTCATAACGTCCGTCTTTCAGTGCATTCCCGTTTCCTTTTTCTACAATTTGCATATACACACCATTGTCCGAGAAAAGAACAAACTCATTATCCTTCACATTCGTAGTTGAGTCTTGTTCCTGAAACTGCTCAAAGCTAATTACCTTGATATCTTCTTTCTCAATAAACCGCTTAATAGCTTCTCTTTCCTCTTCCTTCATCTCAGCATAGGATTTTTCATTGTTACATGACTGGAAAAACAATCCTAATAGAAACACTGATGTGAACAGTATACTTAATTTCTTCATTCTGATTCTGTTATAATTTCGGGCAAAAGTAATAAATCACCCGCAAACTTTTATATTGTTTTTAGGCAATTATACTAAAATAACTATTTTTTTGCCAACAATAGCTCTTCGTACTTCAATAAAGCTTGTTTAAACAAGCCGATAGCTTCTTCCATTGTGCCATAAAACTCACCTCCCGAAGCGTTCAGATGCCCGCCTCCGTTGAAAAAATCAGCAGCAACTTTATTACAGGGGAAGGTTCCGACCGAACGCAAGGAAACTTTAATCATGTTTTTCTCCGTATCCTCGCGCAAGAAAACAGAGAAACGGACATTCTTGATAGAAAGGGGAATGTTCACAAAGCCTTCCGTATCTCCTTTCACATATTGAAATTTGCCTTGTTCCTCTTTGGTCAGCCAAATTAACGCCGAATTGAATTCGGGAAAAACCTGCATCTTATCATACAGCACATACCCCATCAGGCGCAAGCGTCCTTCGGAATACGTATTATATACGTTGCGGTAAATCTCATCCTTGTCTATGCCTTTCGAAAGAAGCTCACTGATGATGAAATAAATTTCCCGGTTATTCGAATTATAAGTGAAGCCGCCTGTATCTGTCATCATTCCCGTATAGATGCATTCCGCTCCTTCTTTGGTGATATCTTCAAAATACCCCAAACGGCAAATCAAACGGAATACGAGTTCGGAAGTGGAGGAGATTTCGGGATGAGAAATGACAATCCGGCAAAAATCACCGGGGTAAAGATGATGGTCTACCATCATCTTACGTCCTTTTGACGCAGCAACAGCATCTGCCATGGCATCAATACGCGACAGGGCATTGAAATCCAAACAGCAAATAACATCCGCCTCAGCTATCAACTTATCGGCAAACTCTTTATATTTGTCGTAACGGATGATATCTTTCGCCCCGGGCATCCAACGTAAAAAATCGGGGAAAGCATTGGGAACAATCACGTTCACATTCTTCTCTTGAGACTCCAGAAAATGCCATAGTCCCAATGAAGAACCTATCGCATCTCCGTCGGGAGATACATGGGTGACAATTACTATTTTTTCAGCTCTCTCAAACCATTTCTCCACATGGTCAATATTAGCTTGCGAAATTACTTTTGATAACATATATATATCTTTTCTTTTGAAATGGCAAAAATACAAATTTATTCTTTATTCACAGAAGAATACGGAAAGAACCTTTCTCCGAAATATCAATATAATCCAAACCCAAGGTTTTACACTCCTCTTTATAGGCTTTTGACTTATAATCACCGAGTGATGGATCCAAGACTATTCTCTTTATATGAAACAGTTTTTGCAACGGAGCAATCTCTCCTTTATATCCTTTACACAAATACATATAATCGATATCCAACAGATTTGTGGCGGATTTGTTGCGCCAATACCCATCAGTCACCATACAAATATTCATGCCCCTCCAATGGACAATTCCTTTATGGCTCCATACATTTCTACCTTCATAATCGGATAACAGCAAATGGGGGATCGGCATCTTCTTCCGTTTCCAATAGGTTTCAGCTATGTTTTTCATATAAATATAGGTGCTGTCTTTCCTGTTTGAACATAAATAAGAAGAATTATCAGCCTCTATAAAATGAACGGCAGCACAATTATGCAGATTATAAAACACTATCGAAGGAACGGTTGCCCGGGGAAAATGAATGTAGAGCAAAAGTGCCAGAATCATATTTATTCCTGCAAATACCCTTATCAACGCTTTCCTGCTTCCGGTACTCCAATAATACAGTCCCAACATAAAAAAAGCATAAAGCAAGCATACTTCCAAGGAAGATAAATACAACGAATCAATAAAAGCCGAAGGCAATCGGCTGATAGTCCATGTACCCCAATTCAAACATTTAATGACTTCTTCCAGCATGAACAGAATGCAATGATGAAGTTCTGCAACCGGTGCAAAGACAAAAGCCAGCAATGCCAGATAAATAATAACAGGAATCAATGGTGCCACCAGCAGATTTGCCAATAAAAAGTAAAGAGAGAAACCGGAAAAATAATACATTACCAATGGGGCCGTACCTAATTGTGCCACCACAGACACAATCGTTGTTCCCCATATATATCTCAAGAAACGATTACGGATAAAACGGATACGGTAGAATTCTTTATAACACAGAGAAATGGCTAAAACTGCCATAAAAGAGAGTTGAAAACTTACATCAAACAAATAAAAAGGAGAATACAATAACATAGAAAATGCCGCTATTGCCAATATATTCAGAGGTTTTCCTCGTTTCCCTCCCAGTGTTCCGAGCTCAACCAACATACACATGATGACGGCACGCACCACCGAGGGCATCAGCCCTGCCACAAAAGCAAAACTCCACAGCAACAGCGTAACGACTACCCATTTCAGGATACGCATTGCCCGATTACGGCAAAACGGCCGCAACATATACCCCAACAGAAACCAAAGTATTCCGACATGAAGTCCCGACAATGCCAGCACATGGCTAATCCCCGCCACCGAATAAGACTCCCGCAACTCATCGCTCAACTCTTCTTTATATCCCACCGTCAATGCGGAAAGTACGGCAAATTCCTCTCCTTTAAATCCCCATTGCCGATAACACCCGACAATCTTATCTCTGCAAGCCAAAGCCTGTTGCTTGATACTGAGCACACGCGGTTTGTCCATAACACGCCAATATCCGGCATACACATAAGCAGTCCCGCTAATCTGTTTCCGCAACAAATAAGAAGCATAATCAAACTCATACGGATTACCTGCATTGTGCGGAGAACGAATTTTGCCATAGAACAAGATATTATCTCCGCTTTGCAAGGTTTGAGACAAACTGTCCTTATAAACAGAAAGCAGCACCTGTCTGTCCTCTGTCTTTACTTTGCATACCATGACTTTCTCCTTTTCAACAGGAGTTTCCTGAACGACACCTCGGTACACTTTCTTTTCCGATGACCAATCGCAGTTTATTTTATCCCACTGTATTTGCGTCACCGTACTTCCCAAAACCAGCAGGAACAGGCTGACCGTTCCTCCAAAAAGCCACCGATAACGGTAAGCGCATGTTCTCAGCATCCACAGAAGAGCAACAAAAAGCACAGCCATCACTCCAAAGTGCACAGACAACAAATTCAAAGACCGAAAGCAGGTATCGGATAAAAAAATTCCGGCTACCAATGGGATGGTCAGCCGGAGTATAGAGTAAAGCTTCAAAGCCGAAAATAATTGCACTGTCGAATAATCAAAGATTCTTCAACTTATGAATCATTTCTCCCATATCGGGAGCTTTGAATACCGCATTTCCCGCCACGAGGACATCGGCTCCGGCTTCCACCAACAGCTTACCGGTTTCCAGATTCACACCTCCGTCTACTTCTATCAAAGCCTGCGAACCGGTACGGGCTATGAGCTCGCGCAATTCCCGCACTTTATCCAATGTGTGTGTTATAAACTTCTGCCCTCCGAATCCCGGATTTACACTCATCAACAAAACCATATCCACATCACGGATAATGTCTGTCAACATGGCAACAGGAGTAGAAGGATTGAGCGTTACAGCTGCTTTCATGCCCGCATCCTTTATCTGTTGCACTACCCTGTGCAAGTGTATGCATGCTTCATAATGCACATTCATCATCATAGTGCCCAAGTCTTTTACTTCCTTTATAAACTTCTCAGGGTTGACAATCATCAAATGTACATCCAAAGGTTTTTCTGTCAGTTCCGCTACATATTTCAATACGGGAAACCCAAAAGAAATATTAGGAACAAACACACCGTCCATCACGTCAATATGCAACCAATCGGCTTCACTGCGATTGATTTGCTGTATGTCTGCCTGCAAGTTAGCAAAATTGGCAGACAGTAAAGAAGGAGATATTAGAGGTTTAGCCATAATTCACTGTTCTTATTTCTTAGCATATAGGTTACAAAAGTAGTACAAAAAAATGGTTTATTTGCGAATACTCGGTAAAATTGCAAACAGAAGTCATTTATTTCAAAGTAAACCGCACTCCCAATTGAATATTAAAATTAAAAGGATGCTCTTTGCGAATAGTCTGCCATTGACTACCATCATCAAAATAATAAACCACACCGGGTTCGGCGTAAATACCGACTTTCTCTGTAATCTTGAACTGTGCACCGGCAGCAGCCGACAACGACCATTGCAATGGCTTCACATTTATCTTTTCATCTGTTGCATCTTTGTCTTGCTTATTCACAATGCCCACCTTGTGCATCGTGCCCGAAACACACTTTTCGACCATTCCCCCTGCCGAAGCATAGATTTCAAAACGTTTATTACTCCACAAACGACGATCTACCTTCAAAGGAATTCCGACATAATGCAAGCGTTGCTCTTCTTCAAAATAAGAATCCTGAGAACCTGAACGTAAATCAGTGGAAAGCAACGTATAGGTTACTCCCGTCTCGATACCCCATTTCTCATTCAACTCAAAACGGAGAGACGCACCGAATGTGACAGGCATGTGATGTTCCACCTTCGTATTATTATCCTCATTCAGATTAGCAAAATAAATAGGCTCGTTCAGTTCATTTCTTGCCTCCAAAGAAGCATAAGGTGAATTTTTCTTCGGTTCTTTATTCAATGGAGCCAGACTTCCATATCCCGAATAATTCATATTGGAAGAAAAAGGAACGTTACCGGTAGAAACACCAACCGACCACTTCCTTTCTTTGGTCTTCCGGGGGGTGGCGTATGCATAATAATTATTACGCCGGGCAGTTCTTGCAGCCGGTTTCTGCACAGGTTCTCCACTCTTCACCTGTTCCGTTTCTTTGCTCTTTTTATCCGTCTTATCTGTTTCCTCCATCGGCTTCTCTTCTGCTGTTTTTTCTGTCATCACCTCATTATAAAATGCAGATACAGCTTTCTGCATAACAGCTTCCACATTGTTCACTTTCTTTTTTACTGACGTAATTTCGGGAGCGATATGTGCCACTGACGGATGGGTAGGAATTATCTCATTCATATCCGCCGAAGGAGAAAGAGATGCTATTTCAACAGATTTTCTTTCTACATATTCTGCCGAAGGAGAATGCCAGAACCATACGGTCACTGTCGATATGACCACCAGCAAGGCAATTGCTGCTACTGCCTGCCAGCGACGCCACAACGGAATAATTTTGGGAGTACTATTAAGCTCCTTCTCCAACTGATTCCAAAGATCAGCAGGAGCCGGTTCGGAATAGTCCTCCATCCGATGGCGTAAATTCTTTATCCATTTATCTTTCTCTTCCATTCCTATATCCTCTTTCTATAATCATTAATCTTCTTTATAAGTAAACTTTTGGCACGATATAATTGCGATGAAGAGGTATGCTCGGTGATTCCTAACATCTGAGCTATTTCCTTGTGTCCTTTCTCTTCAAATACATATAGATTAAAAACGGTGCGATAGCCTTCCGGCAATTCTTTTATAAACTGCATCAATACAGACTGAGGAATCTGCTCCATCGTATCATCATCTCCATCCACCATATCCGGCAATTCTTCCACTACTATTTCCTGATTGGCTGAAGACTGTTTGCGCAAATAACCCAAAGCTTCATTTACCATCACACGCGCAAGCCATGCTTTGAGTGACCCTTCTCCTTTGTAAGTAAACTTGTCGAAAGAACGAAAGATATTCAAAAAGCCATCATGCAAAACATCTTGTGCCGTCTCTCTGTCACCAATATAACGAATACAGATAGCCATCAATTGTCCGGCATAACGCTCATACAACTGCTTGCGGGCAAGGTTATCTCCCTTGCCGCATCGTTCGGCCAACTCTGCTTCATTCATTGTTTGTGACACTATTTTATTCTATAAATGATGAGATTGCAAAAATACTGCATTAACGAAGCAGATTTTTTTTGCTTAAGCAGATTTAACACTTTTAGAAGCAGTAAACATCCTGTCTGTACATTTACGTCATAGAAACATTCAAAAAGAGATAATGAAATGAAGCATATAAAGAATATAGTACTCCTACTCTTTCTGTCGGTCGTGACCTGCATGACGCAAGCATGCAGTCACGATGAAGACATAGATGACCTCCAAAGCAGTATGGATAATTATAATGCAGACATGGCTATCATTGTCAATCCCATTACGCTGTCGGGGGCTACTTTGATAGATACTGACTTAAACGGATATACTTATATAGCCAACCCGCAAATCTTGTCTGACAATAAAATAAACCAAAAAGGGCAACGCATATTTTATACTTACACTGCCATTCCTCAGAGTACAGGTGCTGACAGTATTCCTTATATCACTATTATGCAAGTGAATAAAGTGCTGACCAAAGAACCTGTCTTCGTGGAAGACAATGATGCAAAAGACTATGGCACAGACCCGATTGAGATTAGCGGGCAAAGTATAAGCAAAGCGCATCTCAACTTACGCTACACCTTTTTAAACGGAGGGAACCATCTTATACCACATTCTATCAGCTTACTCATAGCGAAAGATGCCCAGCCGGACGCACGCGGATATTTAAGTGCCGAGTTGCGTCATGATGCGGCCGATGACCTGCAACTCAATGCCAACAGTGGTTATGTCTCATTTACATTGGAAAATATGCCGGGATTTAAAGAAGGTACATTGAAAGGATTTAAGATAAAAACAAAAACGATTAAAAATGAAACCGATATCGTAGAAGTCACGATGAACAATAACAGAAAAAGCATGAATTTCAATATCTAAACCATAACTCAACCCAAAAACTAAACGACCGTTATAATATAATGTCTCATTTATTATAACGAAAGGCGCAGGACGGCATTCACCGGCTGCGCCTTTTTACTTTGTATCTGTTCTTTGTGTGATTACTCTACACGGTTATCATTAGCTGTCCTATAACCTCTCAAGAAATCCGCAACATGCATACGTTTCTTTCCTGCCAGCTGCAAAGACAATATATTAATGAAACCATCTTTTACCGCTATCCGGAAGTCAGTCTTTAAATCTGTACGAATCTCCCCTATCTGCATATCATGCTGACAGAAGATTTTCTCAGCTTCATAAATCTTCATCATCTGCTTACCGGCTCCCCCCATATACAATTCTGTCCATGCAGCCGGATAGGGAGATAAGCCGCGAATAAAATCATAAATCTGTTTCACTCCCTGATTCCAGTCAATACGACACGTTTCCTTAAAAATCTTAGGAGCCGGACGCAATTCTGCTTCCGACTGAATCAGTTTTTCCTGCGGAACAGGCTTCACCGTACCGGCCAAAATAGCATCTACCGTTTCAAGCACCAACTCTCCTCCCAACATCATCAGTTTATCGTGCACAATTCCCACATTGTCTGTATCGGCAATAGGCACACGCACCTGCTGTATGATTTCTCCGGTATCAATTTCATGCTTCAAGAAGAAGGTGGTGATACCCGTTTCTGTATCTCCATTGATGACTGCCCAATTGATGGGGGCTGCTCCTCTGTACTGAGGCAACAAAGAGGCATGAAGATTGAACGTTCCCAGGCGAGGCATATTCCAAACCACTTCGGGTAACATTCGAAATGCCACCACAATCTGTAAATCCGCCTGCAAAGAACGAAGCTCTTCAACAAAAGATTCATCTTTCAATCTTTCCGGTTGAAGCACGCGCAATCCCTGCGACACAGCATACTGCTTTACAGGACTGGGCTGCAACACACTTCCATGACGCCCCATCGGTTTGTCGGGCATCGTTATCACACCTACTACATTATAACCTCCTTCAACCAGACATTTGAGACTCTCTACCGCAAAATCAGGAGTACCCATATATACAATTCTCAAATCTTTCTTTTCCATACTTATAACTATTAATCTGCTGAAAAATCTACCAATACCTGACGGTATGAGTTGAATATCTTCGACTTGGAAACAAATCCCTTATATTTGCCGAGCTCATCTATCACAGGAAGATTCCAAGCTTTCGTATCATCAAACTTCCTCATAACCTCTTCCATCGAATCGTTGACATAAATTCTGGCGGCAGGCGACACCATAAACTTTTCCACTTTGAAACGATGATACAGCTCCTGACGGAACATAATGTTCCTGATATCGTCCAATGCCACAATGCCCAGTAACTCTCCATTCACATCCACAACAGGAAATAAATTACGTTTTGCCTGGGAAATGACTTTTACCATTTCGCCCAAATCCATATCGGGACGAACTTTCTCAAAGTCGGTTTCCACCACGCTTTCGATATTCATCAAGGTCAATACCGCCTTGTCCTTATGATGAGTCAACAATTCTCCTTTTTTAGCCAAGCGCATGGAGTAAATGCTATGCGGTTCAAACACCATGATAGTGAGGTAAGAGCTGACAGACACCATCATCAAAGGCAAGAACAAGTCATAGCCTCCGGTCAGTTCCGCAATAAGGAAGATACCTGTCAAAGGTGCATGCATCACCCCCGACATCAATCCCGCCATTCCCAATAAGGCGAAATTCTTTTCAGGAATATACGGACCGAGATGAAATTCGTTACAGAAATGGGCAAAGATAAATCCGGTGATACACCCTAAAAACAAACTGGGTGCAAAGATACCGCCACAACCGCCACCGCCATTGGTGGCACTGGATGCAAAGACCTTAAATAACACAATCAATGCCAGATAAACAAGCAGCAAACCGCCATATCCATAGAAGATAGAGTTGTTCATCACCGTATCCCAATCCTGATTGGATACCCCATTGAGCAATAAATTTATCGTATCGTACCCTTCACCGTAAAGAGGCGGAAAGAGGAAAATCAAAACACTCAGCATGATGCCGCCAATGGTCAACTTCACATACGGATTATTATAACGACGAAATACATTTTCTACAGAATTCATAGCACGGGTAAAATACAAAGAGACCAATCCGCAAGCAATCCCCAACAAGATAGCCGATGGGATACGCTCCATCAAAAACGGCTCATCCATGTGAAATTTGAACATAGCCTCCGAACCGGTGAGAATATAAGAAACCGTAGCAGCCGTCACACACGACACCAGCAATGGCAAAAGAGAAGCCATCGTCAGGTCTATCATCAAAACTTCCAAAGTAAATACCAATCCGGCAATAGGAGCTTTGAAAATACCTGCCACTGCTCCCGCTGCACCACATCCCACCAAAAGCATCAGTGTCTTATGTTCCATCTTAAAGGCACTGCCCAAATTAGAACCGATAGCAGAACCGGTCAGCACGATAGGCGCCTCAGCTCCCACCGAACCACCAAAACCGATAGTAATGGCACTCGCAATCACCGATGACCAGGTATTATGCCGTTTGATACGGCTCTGACGCCGCGAAATAGCATAAAGAATCTTTGTCACACCATGACTGATATCATCCTTCACAATATGACGTATGAATAAGCCTGTCAAAAAGATACCCACCACAGGATACACCAAATATAACCAGTTCACCCCTGTTGAGTCAAAATTCTCTGTCAGGAATTCCTTAATCCATTCTACCAAAAACTTCAGGAACCATGCTGCCAGTGCAGTAAAAATACCTACCAGAAAGCTCAGTATCAGAATGAAATGTTTTTCCTTTATCCTTTTTTCGCGCCACAGAATAAAGCGCTGCAATAAGCTCTTCTTATCTTCTATTAAAGCATCCATTCTCTCTTTCTTATTCTCTTATAATCTTCACTTCTCCTCCTTTACCCAACTTAATAATACCGGAAGGTTTCGGATGTCCGACTTCATCTTGCCTATAACCGACAATATAGTCTACCGCTTGTTTTATTTCCTCGCTTATTTCACTGAAATTAGCAGGTGAAGGCTGACCGCTGATGTTTGCGGAAGTAGATACGATTGCTTTGCGAAAACGGAAACAAAGCTCTTTTGAGAATGCCTCACCTGTTACACGAATGCCAACGCTGCCATCTTCCGCCAACAGATTTTCGGCCAAATTACGAGCACCGTCATAGATAATAGTCAGCGGTTTGGTAGCATAATCTATCAAATCCCACGCAACTGCCGGTACATCCCGTACATAAAAATCGACTTTCACCGAACTGTCTACCAGTACCAGCATTGCCTTGCTGTCTGCTCGTTTCTTGATATCATACACACGCTTCACAGCTTCTGCATTGGTTGCATCGCAACCTATTCCCCAGATGGTATCCGTAGGATAAAGAATTATCCCGCCTTTCTGCATTACCTCACAGGCTTTCTTCACGTCTTGTCTAATCGCTTCGTTCATATCGATTTTATTGTTTGAGTTTTCAATTCTACAAATTGCAAATGTAGTAATTTTCCCATTGATTATGACTACTAAAACTAAAAAAGATGCCTAAACAATTACTTCGAACTGTTTAGACATCTTCCCTAAAGTATTTAAAAAGTATATTCAGAACAATGTATTCGTTCCTTCTATCAAATTGCCCATTGCCCATGCAGCACGGATATTCAAATCACGGTCTAAAACCAACAAATCGGCATCTTTGTCTTTTTGCAATGTTCCCTTTCTATCATCTACTCCCATGATGCGTGCCGGTGTTTCCGAAACCATATTGATGGCATCACCCAAAGGAATGCCTGCTTTGACCATCGTACGTACCAATACATCCATTGTAGCAATACTTCCGGCAAGCGAAGAACGGTCTGCCATCTTGCATACACCATCCTCAATAATCACATTCGGGTCAGTTATTTCAACTCCTTCGGCAGCAGCATAAGCCAGCGCATCGGTTACCAGGCAGGTATGGCTCACTCCTTTCAGCTTATAAGCCAACCGCAAGATAGTAGATGGTAAATGAATTCCGTCAGCAATAAGTTCGATAGTCATTCCATCTGTCAGATAGACACTTTCCACCGTTCCTTCATACTTATATTCACGGCGTTTATGAAATCCCGGCATTGCATTGTAAAAATGAGCCGCATGAGTATATCCGGCTTCATAAGCAGCTTTGATACCGTCATATTCGGCTTCGGTATGAGAAATGGCAGCCACTATCCCTTTGGATCTCAGGTAGCCGGCAAATTCCAAAGCACCCGGCAACTCAGGAGATGAATCCCAGCGCTTGATACAATTTGTTTCATCCAACAATGAAGTATATTCTTCTTTATCCGGATTTTTCACCTTACCGGCAAACTGCCCACCTGCCATCTTAGGATTCAGGTAAGGTCCTTCCACATGAAGTCCCAATACCGGACTGTCTTTTTCTTTCATCAGCTTTTCGCATATACTTACAGCTTTACGAATCTCTGAAAAAGGAGAAGATGACAATGTCGGGAAAATACTGGTGGCACCGTGTTTCTGATGTGCTTTGACAGCTGTGCGGAATGCCTCTTCCGTACACTCTGTAAAATCATGACCACCGCCCCCATGAGCGTGCATACATACAAATCCGGGGACAATATACATGCCTTTGGCATCAATCAGATTGGCACCAATCAGCGCTAAATCACAGTTGGTAACTTCCAGTATTTTATTATCCCGCATCAACACCGAACCTTCGTCCAGCCAACCCTGCGGGGTAAATATCTTACCATTGATAATTTGAGTTAACATGATATGTAAGTATTAGAATGTTTATTGACCTGCAAAATAAAACATTTTATTTTATTCCTCTTTATAAAATTGAGATTTCTTTCTACTTTTTCCATAAATGTATGGCATCAATCTCCTGAATAATACAAATAAAACAGGAAGGGAAAGCCGATGCTTTCCCTTCCCACACTTTAACCAAACGTGTATTCTTCCCCTTTTCAGCCTCTTTACAAGTAAAAAGAAGACAGAAAAACATGAAGAGAAGTAATGATGAGCTTACATGCTTCACTTTGTGGTTATTCAATTCTGAATAAGCCACTTAAATACGTACCTCGCGGTGTCGTTATAGTTATAATATAAGTACCTTTTGAGTAACCACTTATATTAAAAACCTCCGGAGCGGAATCAATAAATGAAATAGTACGTTCTTCCATTTCCTGATTATTTTCTTCTGATGCAATCGTCACCGTGGCATCGGAAAGGTCCACATAAAAAGTAATGACAACTTGTGTATCTTGAAGATAAGCCTCTATCGGCAGAGAAGCAGATCTGGCATCGTCCATAATAAAACTTCCCTCAAAATCAATTTCCTTTTCAGGAACTGTTTGCGCAAACATAGGTGCAAAAGACAAGATAAAAAAGATAGTTATCAATACGTTTTTCATAACAAATGTTTTTATTACATTGCGAATTTAGAAAGAGCCCCACAATAATCCAAACAATCGTCCAACTGATTTGCGACATTTACTTTCACTGATTATCAACATTATATTTCAATGCAGCACTCTTTTTTGCGACAAAACCTGAATAAAACACCTATCTTCTTTTCTTAAAATCTGCAATATAAGCAGCGAAATCATCTTTACTACCTTTGGGAAAACCGAATTTCTCACATATACGATAAATCCATCGTTCTTCCGAACGCAATTGTATCTTTAATAATTCAGAGATTTCATCATCGGAAAAATCCAAAGCTTTCAAATAACACACATCCCTTTCCCGCCCGGTCAACTGATACTTTTCCAGCAAACGGCCGGCAAAATCATCATAAACCAAATCCAACCAAATATGCAATTTCTCCCTATCCACTGCCGGATTATAAGAAGCCTGTTCTTTAGACTTCAGTTTCATTATCATTTCCAAAGCTTCAATATACTCCAACGGAATATCCTTATCTTTCGATTTGCAAATGATTTCCAACCGACGAATACTAATATCTTTTTGCTCTTTTTCCGCTTCCAATTGAGTGATCTGCATCTGCAATTTTTCTTTTTCCTCATTGTGCATCGTTTCATCCTCCGCTATCTTAGTTTGACAGGCATCAATCTTTTCTTGCAGCTCCACTTTTTCCTGTTTGCTTTTCAATAATAACTTTTCTTTTTTCTTTCTATTTATAGACAACACCAAATAATGTATTCCAATCAGCGCAACAATTATAACGGTCGATATTATAATAGTAAGATACCAATGATTATGTATCTCTACATTCTTATTCAATAATACTACTTGATCATATTTCTTTTGTATTTCCAAATATTCAGACCGATTTATTTGAGAACGCAAAGTATCCGACAATAATACATAATGCGATAAATAGGTAACAGCATCTTCGTATTCCTTTCTTGCCACATTTTCCTCATACAAGAAATAATAAATGCGAGCCTTTACTGCCGGCTCCGATGTTTTTAACGCATACTGACACAAGCTATCAACTTCCCCGTCACGTCCTGTCCGGCTATATAAATTGGCTAATAAAAGCATAGCTCTATATGATACGTCTCCCGACGCATTATCTAACGCCTTACGCACATACTTCTCAGCTTCCGCCCATTCTTTTTCCTTACTTTTATAGATTCCATAATTATAATATATTTTTGTCTGAAGCATAGAATCGACCAAAGGTACCATATCCAATAATTGAGAATAATACAAATCAGCATCATCTCTATTTCCCCAATAATATGATATATTAGCAAGATTCATTATACTGCTTACTTTCCATGACAATACCTGCTTTGGAACAATGTTAACCGCTACAGACTTCTTAAAATAATCGATTGATAAAGCATAGTTTCTATTCTTTTGATTCAAATACCCCAATCCCATGTAAATTAATGTCACAATCCTATTATCTTTTATTCTTGGAATATAACTTTCTGCTTCTTTATAGACCAACATAGCCTCTTCATCTTTACCCATATCTTTTAATACTCCTCCTTTATATAATAATGAGGCCGTTCTTTTTTCCACATCTTTATCCTGATAATACCCGACAGCGATATTAATCAATGAATCCGAAGTAGCGACAATATTGGAACGATATTGCGCTTGTGTCAACAACAATGCATAATCTGCCAGCTCTTTTCCCTCCAAATCTTCCGGCATAACGATAGACTCCAATACTTTTAAAGCAGAATCCGGTTCATCCCACATTCGTTTTTCTGCCATATCCAATGCATATCTTGCCTCTTTATGACCACAAGATGCACAAAAACACAGGACGAACAACAACATAATAAGAACTATACGACATAACAACTTGCCGCTCTTCTCTACCATATACATAACTTTTGTTTTTTTATAATAAGCTTAAACGCATACAATATTACAACTACCCGATAATACCACCAAATAATTTCATACTAATCTTCTTTCCGATTCGTTGTGCCACACGGACGTATGCATAACTCCATACATACGTATGTATAGCCCTACACATACGTATGTGTAGCCCCATGCGAACGTATGTATAGTTCCGTGCAGACGTATGTGTTTGAAATGGGTAAAATTTATTAATACTAAATACAAGAAGAAGGCATTACGTCTCTTATTCTACAATAAGTAATGAATTGCAACAACCATACAATATTATTTTTATTTCTTCATTTTATTCAGACTTCATTCTTTTTTTCTGTTTCTTCAAAGAGAATATAGGCAAAAACATGAAAATGCCCAATATAGAAGCAATCAGTCCTCCAATCGTTCCGGCTGCTAACGGAAACCAAAAGGCCTCTTTTCCCTGACCTATCATGAAAGGAATAAATCCCAAAATAGTAGACACAACAGTCAGGAAAATAGGAATAATCTTTGAATTCCATGCTTTAGTATACGCTTGCACGTCCGAAAGCAGCGGATAACGTTTGCGGATGGAGTTATACTCATTCAATATATAAATACTTGCATTCACCGTTATACCGCATAACAATACGAAAGATGCAAAACCACCCTGGTCGAAGTTTAAGCCAAAAAGATAGAAAGTCAAGAACACACCAATATACGAAATAGGAATCACAAAAATAATAGCCAACGGTTGTTTGAGCGAATTAAACAAAATGCCGGTGGTAAAGAAAATGATTGCAATCACAATCAAGAGCAATGCATATTGTGCATTGTCCTTCTTCCCCCATGACCACCGTTCCTGCTCATCCTCTGCCGTATATCCCATCGGCAATATCTTATTAAAGGCTTCCAAATCCTTCTTCAACAACTTTCTTCCCTGCTCGGAAGAACCTATATACTCATATTGCAGACACAAACGATACTGCTGATTTTCTTTTGCCACCTTCTGCGGAGACTGTCCTTTCTCTACCGTTGCAAAATCAGCTAATTTATAAGAGTGTCCGTTTATCATCAAAGGAACATTTACCAGCCCCCACACATCATATTGCTGCCCTTGCATGGAAGACAGCTTCAACCATTCAGCCTGATTTTCAAACAAAACACTTCCGCAATAAATATCACGCCCGAACACAGGTCCCAAAGCATTGAATAACTGTGTAGCCGTAATATTCTCCTTGGCCATCCTTTCCCTGTTCAAGTCAAGGTAGAATTCGCTGTAATCATCCTTCCACCATGAGAATTCAGAATTGATAATCACCTCTTTTATTCGACGATGCTCCAAAAGTTTCTCTTTCAAACGGTCTCCCCAATAAGCCAACTCATCATAATTATAACCATACATCTTCACCCGGAAACTTCCGGCACTCTCGCGCACATCATTGTTAAAGCCCTGGTCTTGCAAACCATATACTCCCCAGCTTCCTCCTCCCAGCGTCAAAGCTTTACTGATAATATTAGACTTCAATGTATAAGGGAAGCCACTGTGTTCCACTTCTTTCGTAAAGTAAATCTGTAAGTTTGCCTGCCGTGCGCTATATATAGCTGTCTGGAACTGCCTGATTTCCTTAAAATCGCTCAAGTAAGTTTCCATCTTCTTGACCAATGCATTCATTTGCTCCAATGTACTTCCGTTAGGCAGATTGGCATTTACATACAATACCACTTCTCCCTCGTCACGATTAAAGTAACTGCCTTCGTATACTTTCTCGACAAACAGACGCAAACTGCCTCCCAATGCCTTGTCGACTATCGGTTTTACTTTCTCTTTATAAGTGGAGTTGCCGAATACCTTATTATAATATTCCGCAAATGTCCCCTCCCCTTCCATCTTATCGGGCAACATAAAGACAGGCAGGCCAAAGCCCAATACCAATAAAATACAGGCCGGCACCCTAAAGCGGCACAAGTAATAAATAAATCCCTGATAGAAGCGAGTAAAATAAACCGCAAAACGCTTCATCCAAGTGCGTCTGTGCTTCTTCGTCTTTTTCTTCTCCAACTTAATCTTGTCAATCATGGAAGGAACAAAGAACAAGGCTACAAACAATGAAACAGCCAGATTTATAATTACCACAGCCGCAAAATCCTGCAAGTTCAACCGAATCTTTTCATCAAGGAAGAAAATAATAACCAATGCTCCGATGGTAGTTAAAGTAGCAGCCAGCACAGAGACAAATGCTTTCAGATTCCTACGATGCAAAATATGATCGGTCATGACAATAGTATTGTCTATCACCAAGTTGAGAGAAATGGTAATACCGGCCAAAGAATAAAGCTGCATTTCCAGTCCGAAGATATAATAGAAAATAGCAGCTACGGCTATGTTGATAGTCAAGCTGGTTACTATCAGAAACAGATAACGCAAATTGCGGGTAATCAATGCAACAAACAGCAATAAAATCAGCACAGTCAGTCCGGTACGGAAATAAATTTTATCCAATTCCTTTTGAATATACTCCGTGGCATCATAACCGATATGTACCTCATATCCGGCCGGCATCTTTGCCTGCAATTCCGCCATACGGTCTTTTACCTGACGGCTCAGTTCCAGCTGATTTGCCGTTTCCTCAGCCGTAATATAAAGATAGATGGAATTCAGTCCGTTGATGCGGTAATAGCTCTGTGGCTGTTCTTCCACATGCTTTACTTTTATCAACTTATCCAATGTGACCACCGTTCCATCTCCTGTCTCCAGTTTGATGGCATCGGGCTCAAACTCCGTTTCCTTGCCTGTAGCAGTGCGCACCACCCGAATCCAGTCCTTATCATCCGGCCCCTTCTCTATAGAACAAATACCCAGAAATTCTTTCTCGTAATGGCGGTTGATGGCAACCTGCACGTCTCCCAGTGTTATTCCCAAGCGAGACAACTGTTCACTGTCATATTCCAATTGCCACTCCATCGGAGTAGCCCCATTCAATTCTACTTTATATACACCCGCCAATTGTCCCAGCACCGGTTTTATGTTCTCTTCGGCATAGTTTTGAATCAAGATAGGGTTAGAGGGCGCATTGAGAGTATATGTCATAAATGGCCTCGATGCTTTATCATCCGAACGGCGGGTACTAATCTGAGGATAGCTGACTCCGTCAGGCAACTGCGCCCACGTTTGGCGGATAATGGTTGACACCTCAAAACGGGCAGCATCAATATCCGCATGCTTATCCAGTTCCAGCGTTATACTTCCTCCTCCATTATCAGAAGTAGATATTACATTTTTTATTCCGTTTACCCTTGCCAGCATCGATTCCAGTTTGCTGGTCACCTCAGCCTCTATCACCCGCGATGAATTACCCGGCATTCTAAATGAAATAGTGAGCCCCGGCAAAACACGCGACGGTGCCAGTTTGACCGGCAATAACGGAACCAAAGCCAAACCTATCAACGCCAAACAGACAAAAGTGACTATCAGCGTAAACGAAGATAAAGTACGAGAGTTGCTCATCGATACATACCTACATTAAAATCAAACTTATCAGATAATGAAAATCCCGAAGCAAAGTCGTGCAATGTCAGTTTCCGTATCTTATAATAATTCAACCAATAATTCTGTAAAGCCGAAATATAATTCTTCTGTGCTTCTTGTTGGCGATTTAATGAAAGAGTCAGACTGTTTACATCCGCTTTGCCGATAATGAAGCGTTGGCGTGTCTGTTCATACGCCATCACCGCCAAGTCCAATGCTTCTTCGGCACTGGCAATCAGGCGCTGCTGGATATTGAAATCACTTACGGTCATTATCACCTCTTCTTCCACACTAAGCTCTTCCTGACGTGCGGCAATCTTTACCACATTCAGGTTATTCTTTGCCATATTGTATTTTCCTTTTCTTACTCCCCAGTCCACCAATGGAATAGAAACACTCACCGACACCAAATCCTGTTGCAAAGGGTGGCGGTAGGCATCTCCGAACTTATCTGCTACCTGATTGAATCCGACACTGGCATTCAGGCTGGCATTAAAACGAGATTCCACCTTGGTCTTATTCACATTCTGTTCTGCTTCCAAAATATTCTGGCGTTGCTCCAAGAAAGACGGATTGTTCTCTTTTGCTTTAGCCAGAGCCACATCTACCGGAATCTCCATGGCAGCGGGGCGACCGGGTAAAGACAATTCGATAGTCGTATTCTTATCCAGATTCAGAAAAGAAGCCAATGAGAACATAGCACGTTTCAGCGCTATCTGTGCATTTTCCAAAGTGTTATGCGCATTCACTTTATCCAATTCAAGGGTCAATAAATCCGCACGTGAAATGGCTGCTATTTTATGGCGTTGCAGTCCGATACTATACAAGGTATCACTGGAAGACACATTCTCTTTAGCCAATTGATAGTCGGCTTGAGCCATTGCCAATGCAAAGAAGTAAGTGACAGCCTCCTCTGACACGGTCTCCGTATTATAAATGAATTGTTTCTTTACCTTTTCATATTTCAGCGGTTCAATCTTACGGTCCCAACGAAATGCATTATACCCCAACAAGCTCTGCTGATAGCCCACCCGGATAGGCACACTGGAATATTGGGTAGATTTCGTATCACCGAAGTTGCGCATAAAGTCAAGTTGCGAATCTATATAGAAAGTACCGCCTGTCCAATCCAGATTCTGCCTGATGCTCAGTCCGCCACCGGCACTGAACATCTGCTGTTCACGATATACGTCCATATCCTCATTAGAGTCATAACGCTGAGTGATATACCGGTAATACTTTGCCGGAGTCAGGTCGAGTGTCAAACTGGGAAGGCGATTTGCTTTATAGGTTCTGAATTCCCAATAACCCGATAAATACATATTTTGATATCTGAATGCCGACAACGAACTGTCATTCGCAATCTCTATCGTATGCTGCAAATCCAATTTCACCGTCTGCTGTGCCTTTACGCCAACCGATAAAAGACAGCCTATGATCCATATACTAACGTACTTCATTTTTATCATGTTTTCTATAAATAAACCAATATATCAAAGGAATAATGAACAAACTGACCAATGTTCCCACTACCATCGAGCCAATCATGGCAATAGACAATGGCTTTTGCAATTCCGATCCCATATCCGAAGTAAACAACAATGGCACCATTGCAAAAATAGTAGTCAACGACGTCATGATAATAGCTCTCAAACGTCTCTTACCGGCAATATGGATAGCCTCAACCAAAGGTATTCCGGTTTTACGCAACTCGTTAATAGTATCCAGTTTCAGAATAGAGTCATTCACCACAATACCGCAAGTTACAATAATACCGATAGCCGACATCAAATTCAGCGTATGTCCAAACACCCATAAGGTAATCAATGCAAAAGCTGTATCTACCGGTATCTCCAACAGCACGATGAGCGGCTGCAAGAAACTCTCGAACTGTGCACACAAGATAAAGTACATCAACAAGAGCGACACAAACAGAATAACAGTCAGTTCTCCCATCATCTTTTCATTCGAAAAGAAACTGCCTGAGAAATCCACTTCCCACTCATTCTTTTCTTTAACCGTTTCCTTCACTTCCTTCATAAGTCGTGTAGGGTTTTCAACATCATAAAAACTCAACGGAATATACTCTCCGTTCTTACCGGCCGTAATACTCTTCAAATCCTCAGCCGGAACAATCGATACCAGCTCACTCAGCGGAATATAATTCACCTGTCTGTTCTTATCAGGCTGAGTTTGAACCAAAGTTTCATTCAGAATACGGTTCACGCTTTTTTCTTCTCCGGCAATGCCGATAGGCAAATATTGCTGGTAAGAACGCAAGGTAGACACTTTGTTTTCTTTAAAAGCAGTGCGCAACACCCTGGTCAGTTCCTCGTAAGCAATGTTATACAACAGCAACTTTTCCCGGTTCACCACCAAATTCAACTGATTACGGAAAGCAATACCCGTCGGAGTCATTCCCGTTGCCTGAATAACGTTCTTTTCCAACTGCTGTAATTGCTCGGCTTCGGGAGCTTTTGATTTATTGGCAGCATGAAGCTCTGCCACGATATCTGCCTCCCCTGTCACAAACAACTTCTCAAAAATAGTTTCGGGAGGAGAAAAAGATATCACAGCCAAAGGATATTTCTCTTCCACTTCCTTCGTCAACAAATCCTGCAATGGAAGTATCTCTGTGGGTGTCCCGGTCTTAAAATAAAGTTCCGCTTCGGTTGAAGACAACTCACTTCCTCCATTCAATATGTAATCCTGCATACCCACATAAGCCGTATGTTCAGTCACCTTATCATCTGTCAGTTTCATCAGCTCATCCACCCGCCGATTATTCTCGTCCACGTGAATATTTTCATTCCATTCGATACGCATTATCAGTTCGTTCTGATCTATCTCCGGCATCCTTTCCTTTTCCATAAAATAAAAGAAGAACACACAAACAGGCAAAGTGGCCAAAGTGCCCAACAGACTAATTTTCTTATGAGAAAACACCCAATCGATACCTTTATCATAAAAACCCTCCAGCCATTCGTTTTTCAACAGATTATCAAATCTCTTGGACAAGAAGCTTTTGCTCCGTATGCCTAATCTATAGAATAACAGATAAAGCACAGGTAAAAGCATAATACCGGTGACATACGAAATCATCAATCCCACTGTGATGGAGAAAGCCTGGTCCATAAAGATAGCACCTGCAATCCCGCTCATAAATATCAACGGCAGGAAGACAGCAATGGTAGTCAGTGACGAACTCAACATCGGAGTAATCATTTCCGTAGTTCCCACAGCACATGACCGCTTCAATGAATATCCCCGTTCCCGATATTGAGAAATATTCTCCGTCACAATGATAGAGCTGTCAATCATCATACCCACAGCCAAAATCAAGCCCGACAATGAGATAACATTCAATGAAACATGGCAGAAATAGAAAAAGAAAAAAGTAATGACAATAGAGGTCACCATACTGATACCGATAACCAACGGCGAGCGGATATCTCCCAAGAACAATATGGCAACAATGAAAATAAACAAGAATCCTAAAGACAAATTCTGTTGCAAATTGGAAATGGTATAATCCAACAATTCCGTCTGGTTACGGCTTATACTGAACTCAATATCAGGATAAAGAGAAGCAAAATAATCGGTCGTTTCTTTCAACTTCTCCTTCATTTCATCCATATTCTCGTCACTCTGCTTTATGATAGCCAGAGTAACCGCTTTTTTACCTCCGGCAACGGATAGCCCGCTTTCTTTTTGTGATACGACATCCACTTTGCAAAGTTCCTTCAATTGCAAAATACGGTCTCCCTTACGGATATATATATTCTTCACATCTTCGGTGGTACGGAGCAACGTAGCAATACGGATATTATATTCATAATACCCATCCCTTACCAACATACTTCCCGGCTCCACATTATTGGAAGCCAATGCATTCTCGATATCCTCCACCGTGATACCCGTCATGGCCAGTTTATCTTTATCGGGAACTATCTGAAGTAATTTTCCGGGGACACCGGTAATATCAGCCATCGCTACCTCAGGCAACTGTTCGATGCGGCGTTTGACCACATTTTCCGCCAGTTCGCACATATCCAGAAACTGTTGCTCATTCGTGCCCTCATAAGGCCGGTCATTCTTCAGTGTCATGTTCAGATAGAAAACCGGAATATCCGTTGCACTTGCCTTTATTGCTTTAGGACGCGCCACCTCTTTGGGCAGGCTGTTCATGGCAGCATCAATCTTTTCATTGACCTCTATAAACGCCAAATCCGTATTGACACCAAACTCGAACTCCATGCGGATAACACCTGCACCGTCACGAGTCTCACTTTTTATTTCTCTCAATCCCGCCACCTGCAATAATTGTCTGCGCACCGGTGTAACGACTGTATTCTCCAACTCACGCGCCGAAGAGTTTTCTCCCGACACCTGAATGGTAATTTGGGGAATAGCGATGTCAGGCAACAAAGACACCGGCAATGAGAAATACGTCACCAGCCCGATAATAAAACAGGCAGTGAACGCCATCAGCACGGCTATAGGGCGTTGTAATAAGAACTTTACCATTTGCTAATTCTTTTCAGATTCTTCAATTCATTCAGAATGACAATTCTCAATTCTTAATTACCTTGACAGGAGCTTCATGAGCCAAATTTACATTACCGGTGACTATCACTTCCATTCCTTCCTCCAGACCGTCTGTGATGGTATACTCTTCCATATTTTCCAGCCCTGTATGCACATAATTCCACATAGCCTTACCGTCTTTCAGCGTAAATACCACCTGCTTGCCCGAACGCAGAACAACAGCCGTTTTAGGAATCACCAACTGCTCTCCTACCGAACGCTTCACACTGACTCTGACATTCATCCCGTCAAAGAGTTTATTGCCTCCATTCACCCGCGCCTTTACACGCACCATACCATTTTCATCCACCAGCGGATTGATTTCACTGATACTTCCCTGACGTACACCGGCAGCGGAAGCATAAGGAGTCACTTCCACTTTATCCCCTACCTTAATCAGAGGCAACTCACTTTCAAGCACAGTGAAATCAACTTCCATCGTACCGGCGTTAATTACCCGGCAAAAAGCTTCTGACGTTTTTGGAATGTTATGTTCTTTTTCGAAGAGATTGGCAACAACACCATCGAAAGGTGCCACCAGTGTAGCTTGTTCCACATCATATTTGGCAGACTCATATTGGGCTTTACTTTGCTCATAACCACTTTTTACTTTTGCCAATTCCAATACATCGGCCGGCACAGCTTTCAAATTATCGGGTGCATACCCCTGTCCTATCAATACATCCTGCATCTCCAGTGTGGACTGGGCCAATCCATTTTTCTGCTGTGCCAACGTATTATTCAACTTAAACAAATCAAGTTCTGCTATTTTCTGCCCTTTACGCACCACATCTCCATTTTTCACCCAAACATGGGCCACTACTTCTGCAGTGCGAAAATACAAGTCGGCATAATCCTTTGCCGTAACCTTCCCATTACTGATCAGTTCATGATTGAATACTCGTTTTTCCAGCGGCACCACCGTCACCTCATTGGGCAATGAGGGCAATACAGTTTCCACACCTTCTTTTTCCTTAGAATCTTTTTTTTCATCAGAACAAGCTGCCACTGTAGTGGCCAGCACCAGCCCATAAGCCAATATGTGTAATTTCATAGTCATGTTATTCTTGTTTAAAAGACAAATAAAAATATTATATTTGAATAAAACTCATTTTCCCTCTTCTTTTTTTGTTAAATTTTCTTTTTTAGGCATTTATACAATTCAGTACAAATAGGAATATCAAAGTAATTTCTTTATTTCCTCCCTCATTTGCCTGATGGCCGTGGATTGCACCTTCGGCTCTTTCTCCATTACCATCCTTGCGGCCTGTTCCAGTTTTTGCCGTTGATAAAACCCCGGTTCCGCATATAGCTTTGCCAACAGGAAATAAGGATAGATTCTGCCCGGCAGCCGATGGGTGGAACGAATCAGCCAATATTCCGCCTCTGCATAATTACCCGCCTCCTGCTCGTTCTTGCCTATTATGTTCAGTATCATCGGGTCGCCGCTCACCTTCAACGCCTCCTTCATAACCACATTCGATTCCTCATTTCTGTGCAGTTTGTGCAGGGCATGACCGTATTCAAACAGATAGCGGGCATTCCATTTCATGTCTTCGTATATCTCCGCATAGACTTCCGCCGCCTGTTCATAAGCCCCCGAACGGTAAAACATCTGTTTCCGGTGCCATGCCGACGAAGCCGTCTCACGCACCTCCTTCCACCGATACACCCGGTAACACCCATAGCCCGCCGACAACAATAAGAACACGGTTCCCGCCATGCAAACCAATGGGCGTCGGGAGGAAAGGGTCTTTATTGCGCACCCTGTTACCAGCAATGCCAGGGCAACGACAAACAGAAGGAACTGGAACGGATAGGAAGAAAAGGAGAACACGGCCAAAGACAGCAGTGCACCGCACAGCCCGTACTCCTTCTGCCTGTGCCCGGCATAACCGCTTCCGCCCACCACCAGCAACGCCATCAGGAGCACGGGAACTCCCCATGCCATCGCCACCTGAAGATATTCATTGAACACATATTCGGGTGACCCCGCCACCCGTTCTTCCGTCTCTGTATAATCTCCCACCGAGAAATAATCCTCCTGCGCCTGCCCATAGGCACCGGGGACACCGTCCCATCCGTATCCGCGCCACGGTTGTCCGGCTATGGCGTGCACGGACACCTTCCACATCAGCAGCCTTCCGTCTGCCGAGTCCTTCTTCATCAGGTAAACACCGGCAAGTATCCCTCCTGCAAGCAATACCAGCAGAATTGTTCCCGCTTTCGTCCGTCTCGGGTGACAACGGATGTAGGCGTGAATCCCCTTCCGGTAATGCATATATGCGATGTATGCCGACGAGACCGCCCCGGCCATCCATGCCGAGCGGCTCATTCCGGCCGGCAACACACAAATAAGGAGTACCAACACGGATAAGGCTATATAATAGATTGCCGTTTTCTTTTCCTTCCTACGCTTCAGCCATTCATACAGACAGACCGGAAGCGTCATGGCAAGGAAACCGGAGTAAGGTCCCGGATTATAGAAAGAGCCGGTAAGGGCATAGAGCGAATGCTTGGAGGCGGTAAAGCCATATACCTGTGCAAGCCCCCATACCGCTTCCACCGCACCGGCAAGGATGAAGAGCCAGGTGATAAATAGACAAATCCCACTTGCCATTATTTTATTTATATGTTTCATTTTATTCCTTTCCACACCCTGTCCCAACGGATATGTCCGTCGGCGGGATCTTCCGATTTCCATATTCTTGTTGCCTTTCCCACTATGTAGCTTTCGGGCAGCAGTCCCCAATACCGCGAATCGCGGGAGTTTTCCATATTGTCGCCCGATACAAAATAATAGTTTTCCCTAAACCGGTATTCCCTTATCAGGCTGTCGCCCAAGTAAACAAGTTTATCCCTCAATGAAAGTTTCTTTTTTTGTTCGTACCTTATGATATGTTGATAAAATAATATTGAGGTGCTATCCAATGATACCACCTGCCCTTCTGCCGGGACAGGCAGGGGGCCGAATTCCTTTATCGTCCATCCCAACCGTTTGCTCCACGGAAAACTCTCCATGACCACTCCCCGTAAATTGTTTTCCGTCAGGCCGGAGATGCGTCTTTGGGCGGCTATATTTCCCAATTCTTCCTCTGTCCCACGTATCCGATAGAATCCGTTCCTTATTTCCAGCGTATCTCCCGGCAGGGCGATACAGCGTTTTACATAATACAGCATGACATCCATCGCCAGGGAGTCTTGCTTGGCAGGATAAGGGAAATTGAAGACCAGCACATCATTGCGCTTAACCTTTCCGACTCCCGGCAGCCGGTGAATCTTCACCTCCTTGTCTTCCAATGCATCCCAGATATTGAAGATGCGGGCTCCCATTATCCATTTGTTCACCAATATGCGGTCGCCTGCCTGCAGGGTGGGAGCCATTGAATCAGACGGGATGGTAAAAGTCGTGAAACAGGTTGTTTGTAATACCAGCCATCCTATTATCAATATGCATATATAGAAAGCGACCGACAGCAAGCAGTCCGTTATTTTTTTCAGCCTTTTCACCTTTCCTACCATTTGTTTAAGAATATTTGTTGCCCGTTTTGCATATAGAACACCTGTTCCTCCTTGCCGGCAGATAGGTTATGCAGCCAAAGCAGCGCGTTTTTGGGAACATTGTTGTAAACCAACCGGGGTTCCGTTGCCGTTTTCCTGCCTAAAGACACCCAGCCGTCAGGTCCGTTTTGGTAGAACAGTTCATATTCATGTCCCATACTGATAAAATTCTCATCATTGCGTGGCACATAAACTATCTTTTTTATCCATTCATCTTTGCCGAGGTCTAAAGTTACATAGCCTCCTTTTTCATCTGAAAGGAAATAGGTCAGATAGTTTCCGTCACAAATATTCTCTTTTACTTCTTTCTCATTTCCTTTACACGGCTCACTTCCGTTTATAATCTTAAAAGGCAGATTTACCGTGTCCTCTTCTGAACGAAATAACATTAGCTCTGCAATGCGTGCAGGTTTATCTGCAGCTGCTTGATATCGCACATACCTGTATTTTTTTTGAGGATGGCATATCACTTGATTATAATTCACTCTCGGTGTGTCAGCAACCATATAGAGTAACTCACTCTGTCGAAAATCCAAAGAATTTGAAACATCCAAGTGGCTTCCTATGATTTCACTGATATGGAAACGCGTCCATTTTCGGAGCGGATATTTTCGGAATAATTCAACGGTTTCTACTTCTTTCTCAGGCTGGAAATATTTTAATCCTTTATCTGTCAGCCAAAAAGGAAATCCTATTGTATGGAACAGACTTCCATTATGATTAGAAGCCAAAGGTACATAAATGACATCAGGCTCTATATTTTTCATACTGGCTTTACCATTTTGGTGTAACGCCATATCTATAGCCTTCCAGCCCGGAAAAGAAAAGACTCCCAAATAGGCATATTGTCCACATTCAGTCTCATCTATTTCTACTTCCACACTGTTTTCGCCAAAATATTCACCGGTGACATCCTTTATGTAGGGAGACTTTAAGACAGCGGGTACCTCCGGCTTGTCCATTATTCCCGTTATATCCTTTTTCTGCTTGCCAAAACATTGTCTGTATATTTTGCCTTTTAAACGTTTGTCATCATATCCTTGAGTAACCTTTCCCTCATCATATTCAAAAGGGATTATTCCGGTCCCATCCTTTATGACATTCCAGGAATGGCCGCCTTGGGCTTCGGGAGCACTTATAATGAAATCCGTGGCAACAGGTATGCCTACCGAACGGAGGACATATACAGACAAGTCACAACTCTCCCGACAATATCCGACACAGTTCTTTTGCAAAAACAGGGCTCCCAGATGAGGCAGGCTTAATTCATCAGAATATACATAGCCGCTTTCTCGTTTTACAAACCTGATTAACGAGTCTGCCGCTACCATCATATCATTGCCTTTATATAAAGAATCAAGTACAGCCGAATATTTTTGATAAAAAAACTTTCGCCAGTTTTCCAACGGCTCGTCCCCTATGCGATAAGGCAATATCCATTCACAGAACTCGTCAAATGAAAGAGAGTGCCGCCACGGTCTCTTCTGCCAGGCAGCAAAGGCCAAGTCTATATTTTCAATTAAATACTCAGCCTTTATAGCGTGACAGTCATACACCTTGGGTGTGCTCTTGTAGGAGAACTTACTCCATCTGTCTTGCAAATCACGAGGAAAATGTTTTTTATGGAATATGACGGATTGTATTTTTCTCAAACTGTCCAGGCCGGAACTTTTTGCATACGAATAATATCCCGGCATATTCTTTATGAGAAAACATGCAGCATCATATTTAGGACCACTATCCTTATAATGTTCCAGTACTTTTTCCAGCTCTATTCGGTTCTTGCCTGCGGCATTCAGGGAATACTTCAAATCCTTTTCCCGGTAGCACGAACTAAAACAGATAGTGGATAATACGATAATTAAATAGATATTAGTTCTCATAACCAGTTTGTTACTTATACTCTTGAAGGCTTTTGGACTGTTTGCCGATGTTCTATAACTTATACTTCAAAATGACAGGCGGCTCCATGACGGACGAACGTGAAGCACAATAAAGCGTATCTTCTTTCTTATTTATGGATATAGAATACACATATCGGTCCGGTTTATAATTGCAAAGCAAGTTTCCGTCAAAGTCCAGTTTGAATATTTCCACAGGTGAGAGATTTTTCATGTCGAAATGCTTGTTGCCTTCATAAACCAAATAAATATGCTTGTCGGTGATATAATAATCCGTATAAGCATGATAATCACATTCATCAGCAAAAGTGACGAAGGCTACGGGAGCATCTATTTGCCTCCGGGTATACTCCGGTGAAAAATGGTCGGGGCCGACCAATTCGCGAATCTGCTTTAATGAATCATTATAGATTCGGATGGCATCACGATGCATGTCCGCAGTCCACAACTCCTGAGTTTGTGGGTTCTTAAACAGACGAGCACCATTCACGGAAGCCACAAAGAAAGGAAAATCATCCATTCCCTTGCCACTGTCCTCTCCTTTTTGGTAATAGCCGATGGGAGAATCCACTTTGCTGAATTGCTTATCATCCAGATACCACATGTGATATCCTATGTAGCGGTTATCATCCAATAGGCATAAATCCGAAGTAGGCAAGACTTCCGATGAATATCTGAATTGCTCGTCGGGAACGAACCGGCGGCTATTCAATAAGGTCTTTAAATCGACGATATAACAGGTCTTTGAATTCGAGTCCTGCAAATAGAAATTGTCGGAAGCATTAGAGTGAAGTCCTAAAGCGCAGCTGAACATTTCTCCCGGTCCGTTACCTTTTGTTATCAATTGTGCCAACGGCTGCAATGTGTTCAGGGAATAGAGTTCGAGCAGGAACTCGCAATTGGGCTGATTCACCACCACAAGCACGCTATCGTTCATCACACGGAAACCGGCCGGGTTAAGCAGGCTGTCAATTGCAATTTCTTGTGGATTACTCAATTCTTTTGTTGTCTGAAAGTCCTCGCGCGAAAAGGAAACGTCTCCGGCTACCTCCTTCTGAGGTGTACAACTGCTAAGGAATGCTGCTGCTATTACAGCAATTAAATTCTTTGTTTTCATATTCTATTTGTTTTCAATGGATTAAAATCTCTCCAATAGATGGTTCGGGTGCATTTAGAAGAGAGTCGCAGGGTGGGAAGAACATCTTCCGGCAAAGAAAAATATGTTTATTTCCACCCTCTTTCTGCTCTCATGAGTTTTACTGTTTTTATAATCCTTTCTGTTATCTTTAAACGAAGCAGAGAATGCTTTTGATTATTGCTATTTTTTACGCTCTTCAAGGTGAATTTGCGTTTCTGCTTTTCTGTTTTGAAGGATGCAAGTCGGATGATACCATAATTATTAATCGGTAATTTTACAAATTCTTATAATTGGATTATCATCTATGCTAACTGCCGAGAGTTCATCCTGTATTTTTTTGTCTTTAATTTTACTATTCCCGTCTATGTAGAGTTCATTGTCGAAAATAGTAAATAAATAATTTTCGTAAGAATAAAAGTTCACTTTATATTTCTTGATATCAATGATGAAATCATTAAATAGATTTTGATCAGTTATTTGATGGAAAGATACATTACTATTATCGTTTTTATTATAATAGAGGAAGTGTTTTTTCTTATTATGGAAATAAGAGAGCAATATATTATTGTGAAAGTTGAGCAATGAACTTATACCATACGAAAAAACATTTTTGCTCATTTCATTTTGGAATTCCATGATGTTTTTATAATCTTTCTCGAAATATGAATTCGGAATTCTTGAAGCGCCAAAATTTAGATAGTAGCGAGGAATGCAATTTGTTGAAGTTAAAGTGTAAATCGTGTCATTATACAATTCGTAGAATAAGAATTCATTTCCATATTTACTAAAATTAGTGTTATTATGAACATGTAGATAATTGGACTTTTTCTGAGAAATAGGGTAAAATCCACCTGATACACTCTGCTTAATGTTATTATAGATTGTAAATTTATAACTTTGGTTTTGTGATATTTGATTCCCACTATATAAAATACTCGTGGAATCATTAAAAAGCTGCATCCCAATGGCCCAAAAATTAATATCTTTTTTATTCTGAAATTTCCCTTTCATATCGTATTGTAATATTTGTTTTTTTCTCGTATCCAATATGTGCATTGTCTCATTCTTAGAGCAAATATCAAAGTCAGATAATCGAAGATATTCTTCTGGTCCATCACCTTGGTGATTAACTTTATATTGGAATTTTCCAGTATTGTCAAAAAATAAAATAGAGTTATTGTCTCTAATTATAATCTGATTGTCAATATAGAATATTGCCTTTATACTGTTTATTAAACATGAATCATTTGTTTCAAGTTTTATGTAACTCACCTCTTTTGAAAGATTTGATAAATTGAATGGATTATTGGCTGAATTTTCTATGTCAATCCTTATAAACTTACCGTTCTCATTTTGAGGATGTGTGCTACAACCACATAGCAATAATATTAATAATAATGTAATGATAGATAATTTCATAATTGATAAATTTTAGTGGATAATAGAAAGATTAGTGAGAAAAGACATAAAATGTTTTCTATTATCCACTAGTAAATATTTAGCATCCGCTACAAGCTGCAGCTCCGCAATCGTTATCACCAGGGCAGCAGCAATAGTGACATTGGTTATTCTCATCAGGCTCTGTTCCATACAATAAGCCCTTTCCAATACCTTCTTCACCGCTAGCCAATGCTTCCACATTAGCCAAAGCCAAGTCAGACATCACATCCGACTTTTGAGAGTTATACACATTAAATCCTGCTATCAAACCGAATGCAGCAACCAGTGTTGCTTTCAAAATATTCTTTTTCATCTCTTTTTGTTTTTTCGATGATTCATTAATCTTGTTTTCATCTTTTATCGGAAAGAACTCCACCGCAGAAAAAGCAAATACATGACTTGCAGATTCTGCTTATTTCCATTAAGTTTGCATCGGATTAATCCTCCTTTTTTAAGGAGAAACCCAAGGGAAGTAAGGATTCCTCTAAATTAAACTCTATTTATTTGGCATTCCTACTATCATTAATCGAGGAAATGTTTATCTGTATCAGCTTATACTCCGGAGACAGAACTATCGCATAGACGACATCACCTTGAGAATCACCACATATTCTCAATATCGGGAATTGCATATTCAGAATATGGGTAAGGTTCAACTCATAATCATAAATGAAGAGTGAATGAGGAAGGGTGGAAGGGTCACGTGGAGAGGCTCCTTTGGGTTTCTCTCCTTCCACCACCACATCCCTGTCAAGCGTTACGATATGATTCTTGGTCAATGCCAGTTCCATCGCGCCGCGCTTGGAATCTTTAGCCGTCACCAAGTTCCCATCCTGAACGGTGTAGTCTATCTTTTCGGGCAGTTCCTTGTCCAATGACAGCTTGCATCCGTCCAAAGAGTAAGTGGCAAGATAAGGGAAAGACATACTGCTGTATACTAACCTGTTCCGGTTCGCATTATAGTCCATGTTGCCCTGATAAAGATAGAAGGCATTCCCGACTTTTTCCGACAAGGGGAACTTGCCTCCTGCTTGGGTCGTTCCGTTGCATGACACTTTAAACAGATTTTCCGCACCGGGAGTCAGAGCAATTATAGTGCTTTTGCCCACATGGAGCATCCTGGTTACTTCCGAGTTCTTTTCAAGGCTGCCTCTATCCACGTGGCAAGCCCCATCCTCACCGAAAACATACAAATGCTCTATTCCTTTCTGCAAGTCACTTAGATAAAAACCCTCTGTAGAAACTGAAGGAATCGGCATTGCAAAGTCATTCGGGCCATCACCCATATTACCAAAACTGTACACCTCCTTACCGGATGATGCATCTACCACATGAATAAAATTATCCGCTTCTGTCACATCGTGCCAGTACACGCGTCCATTTAAAGCCATAATTTTTCCCGGCATACTCGAATAGATACTATCTGTTATGGTAGTATATGCAATATTGCTAACTCTTTCAAGCTCCTGCTTTTTCTTCTCAGAAGCACAGCCGGACATCAAGATACCGGCTATCACAATAAAAAATAATCTTTGCATAAATTCCTTCTCTTCTTTGGGGAATTGGTACAAGCCTAGTCCCAAAAGCAATTAATATTTTTGTTCTTAAAGAGGGTTTGAATCTTTATTAGCTATTCGCCTTGGGTATTGAATAAGAATATAACTTGCCATCTTTTCCTCTACAAGTATAATTTTCCCATACAGCAACACAATCTGTTCCATTAGTAAAGTCTTCACCAGATTCTGCGTCATCAGCCAATGCTTCCACATTAGCTAAAGCCAACTCAGACATCACATCCGACTTCTGAGAGTTATACACATTAAATCCTGCTATCAAACCGAATGCAGCAACCAGTGTTGCTTTCAAAATATTCTTTTTCATCTCTTTTTGTTTTTTCGATGATTCATTAATCTTGTTTTCATCTTTTGTCGGAAAGAACTCCACCGCAGAAAAAGCAAATACATTACTTGCAGATTCTGATTATTTTCATATCCATACCATAGCCTATTGTTTATTGGAGGCTAAATTAAATAAAAGAAACTATTCATGCCATATAACTATTTGAGGTTCTTCTGTATTCGTCAGTCCTATAATGTTATTACAAGAACTCAATGTAAAAAGAGAAATATCAATATTGGGTTTGTATTTGCATATAAGATTACCTTCCCAATCAAATTTCCAAATCTCATTATTCAAACGTTTCAGGTTCTCTTGCGAATTTACATCAAATAATATATAAATGTAATCATCGGTTACAGCAAGATTTATGGCACCTTTCATGAACGAAGACCTTAATTGTGTCTGGCTGGATATACCTTTATCCGTAAAATCATATTCATAAGCCGATAGCAACACCTCTTTTTTGAGAATATACTCTCCTTTGTGATTCTTATTGTATAAATCTAGGACATGAGAATCAGTTACAGCAACTCCTTTTGTCCTTGAATAACCATATCCTCGTACTTGATGAAACATTCTTCTTACTGCTAGTGGGATATGGGCTTCCTCGTTCCAAAGTAGGGGATAATCACCCAATGCAGCTACTTTCTCTCCCAAAGAATTGAGAATCCAAAAACGTTTATCATCAAACATACCTGAACAAAAGTAAAGATTATCCTGAAATGGAAACAACAAACTTACTTCCATAGGTACTGTAATCTTTTTTTTGACTTTACCACCCTGCAAGTCAATATTATATAATGTCCATTGAGGACGTGAAAACATAAACAAAGAATCCTCTTTGATAAATATATACAATGGAGACAAAACTTCATTGGGACCACTGCCTTTCACTCCCAACTTGGCTATTGGTTTATTATCTTTTAATGAAATGCAGTGAATTAAGGAATCTCCATAAAAGTCATTAATAAACAATACTGAATCCAAGGTGGTTAATTGAATAGGAAGACCTATAAAATCCTGAATATTTGATTGCTCTAAATATATATTTTTAATATTTGATTGTTTATTCGTAGTCCGAGTACACCCGAACAAACAGAATAGAAATAATAGATAAATATACTTCATATAATTTCTTCAATATCCTAGGCAAAATCAATAGAAAGAAATTATATTCTTTGTTTTTGCCTAGGAATTCATTTATAAAAATAAAATCATTCGCATTGAGAGCCCAATATTTTATTTTTTATAAAACAAATGTACTGTATTACCAACTAGAACTCTAGCACATTCATCAGTACCTCCTGGGCATTCAACAGTTACAGATTCGTCATCAGCCAATGCTTCCACATTAGCTAAAGCCAAGTCAGACATCACATCCGACTTCTGAGAGTTATACACATTAAATCCTGCTATCAAACCGAATGCAGCAACCAGTGTTGCTTTCAAAATATTCTTTTTCATCTCTTTTTGTTTTTTCGATGATTCATTAATCTTGTTTTCATCTTTTGTCGGAAAGAACTCCACCGCAAAAAAACAAACAATCCATTTGCTAATTGCAGAAGAGAATTCTCCTTTATCGTCTGCTTTCATTGATCAATCCAAGTTAAGAACTATAATGTTATAGTCTAAATCTTCAGACTGCGATATCGCATAAAAATCACCTTGCCTAGAAGAATATATAAACAACAGAGGAAAAGTTTATTTTTCCCTTTCTCGTTCTTCTCTATTTGTAATAGACTTTTATACCGCTACCTTTTGTGTCTATAAAATAGCCACAATAAGCACCTACTTCCTTAATGCCACCTAATACAACATGAACTGCAAAGGTATTATTTTAAATGTAATAATTGTAATCTTATTAAGTAGTCATTGGTCATATCATCTACTTTAATCCATGTATGATCATCTAAATAAAAAAGAAGATGATTGTCTATAACCTCTTGTGCCATATCGTTGTCTAAATGTTCCGAAATAATTATTTCTTCAGTTTTTCTATCCAATAGAACCCATTTTATATTTTTCTTTGCTATATTCTGCTTATCAAAAGTTTGAAAAGAAAGTAACAAATAATTTTCCGAACAGGCAAAATTATGTAGAATGGAATAACCATCCAGTATTTGGGGAGTAATATCTTTTAAACCCATCTTTTCAATTGGAATTCTTTGACGTATATCAAAACTATACATATTCTCCATTTTGTCAAATGTCACTAATGAAAGTTTATCCCGGTTTCTATCATAATAATAAACCATAGAACCATTGTTATTATATAACATTGGGAAATAATGTAGTCGGCAATTTTCTGTTATACTAGAATCTAAATGTATAACTGTCTTATCTAAAGAATTTAAAGTCCAAATACCTTCCTTTTGCTCATTATCAGTATAAATTGGATAAAAATAAGTCATACTATTTTTATCCAATTTGGCCATATCTATAAAAAAGTCTGAAACAACATACGAAGAAATATAATCGCCTGAATAATCATACAATTTTATTTTCATATCACCTTTATCGAAAATACAGAGCTGTTTATTATAGGTATCCAAACAAAAAGCTCCAATTATCTTGATTTCTTCCGGTCCTTCCTTATATTGGGTTATCCGCTTTAAAAGTTTACCTGTGATAGCATCAAAAATAAGAATACCTTCCGATTTCCGGTCTTTGATAAATATTTTGTTTTCGTCTAAATAAAGATTCTCAACTCCATATATTGGTAAACTGTCATTCAAATGCAAATCCACATATTCTATATTTTTCACAAAAGTGGAATATTTAATGGAAGGAACAGTCTTACTTAAATCTATTTCCACACTATTCTGATTTTTAATACCAATACAAGATGGCAATAAAATAAAAAAGTATATAATCCAATTATATTTCTTCATATTCTTTTATATATTAATTAATCTCCACAGGTAGTATATTTTCCAGAACATTCATCAGAATAACGTCCTATTTTACAGCAACTATTATCGATGTCTAAGTAGTATCCTCTCCAATTTATTCCTTCACTTTCACCATTACTAGCCAATGCTTCCACATTAGCCAAAGCCAACTCAGACATCGCATCCGACTTCTGAGAGTTATACACATTAAATCCTGCTATCAGAGCAAATGCAGCAACCAGTGTTGCTTTCAAAATATTCTTTTTCATCTCTTTTTATTCTTTAAATTAAGCTATTGCGTAAATTTTCACAGATTGTATTTAAATGATACAAGCTTATCTTCCGGGTCCTGAATAATTCCATATCCCATTTGGTTCTCTTCATCAACGGCAAAACACATTACTCGTTGCCCTGTTTTCAGTAACTTCACAGGATTTCCTTTCCAGTCAAGGACTAGAATATTCCTTTGCTTTCTCTGTTCCGGGTCTTGAGTCAAGAGATAAATATGATTTTCCGTGCCCACTATGTCGACAGAGACCGGGTCGCATCCTTCTTTCATCTTTGCGAAGACAACATGTTCGTCAGTACTGAATTTATATTGATATTTTCCAAGTTGCTTTTTAAATTTCAGTGTCGGACATTTTTTACCTGACGGGTCATATTCATAGATTTCCAAAACAAAATAAGAGCATGAAGCAAATAAATGTTTTTGAGGATTTACTGCAAAATGGCATTGATGAAACATAGCTTTAGATAAGTGTGGAATATCTTTTTCTGCCTCCCAGAAGTCCGGGAATTCACCAAACTCTATTAACTCATCACTTTTTTGTAAGTTCATCCACGCATATCGTTTCTTCCAAAAACCGGACAACACAAATTGAGTATCGGTTAATGGAACGAAACAATCCGCCTCTGTTTTAACTTGCAGATCTCTTACCAGTTTTGGGGTTTTATGAATAGACTGTGTTGATAGATGATTTAACTGATGAATAGGACGACTTAAAATCCATAAATTATTATTCGACAAAAGAACTTCTAATGGGGATATTAGTTCATTGGGGCCCTCTCCCTGCCCCAATAATTTTCTTTCTACTTTATTACTATTAAGATTGAACACAGTAAGTAAAGAATCTCCATAATAATCATTTATCAGCAAAAGGCTATCTATTTTAATAATCTGCATGATATCACCTAGTATTTCAGGATAATCTATATCCTCAAATACCAACGTCTCTTGATTGGAAAACTTATATCCTATAGTTGTATCCGTTGTACGAGTGGTACATTGAACAAAACTTAAAGTAAACAATCCTAATAATATAATTTTGATATTCATAAATTCTTGGTATTAGATAAAAAACGAGTTCAAATCATTCACTAATTTTAGTCAGTTCCAATCCAGTGTTTTTTTTCCAAACTAAATAGTATCTTCTCCGTTTCTGTCATAGTAGGTAACAGAACCGCCTGGGTATATTATCCATTGACAAAGATGTCTTCCACCCGGACATTCTGTGGGAGTAAGTGTCTCACCGTCATCAGCCAATGCTTCCACATTAGCTAAAGCCAACTCAGACATCACATCCGGTTTCTGAGAGTTATACACATTAAATCCTGCTATCAGAGCAAATGCAGCAACCAATGTTGCTTTCAAAATATTCTTTTTCATCTCTTTTTGTTTTTTCGATGATTCATTAATCTTGTTTTCATCTTTTGTCGGAAAGAACTCCACCGCAGAAAAAGAAAATACATGACTTGCAGATTCTGATTATTTCCATTAAGTTTGCATCAGACTAATCCTCTTTTCTTTAAAGGAGAAACCCAAGACTCTAGGCAGGGTTTCTCTAAATTAAACTTTATTTATTGAGCATACTCGAATTTAATACTTTTCCAACTCTACTTCCCCTACAGTGCATTTAATCATAGAGGATATTAAAGACCTCTAATGGAGCTGATAATATCTACATTCAAGGTTTCATAACTAATGGAATCCGATAAGCTGTTTTCATTGAATAACAATACAGAATTTTTCAATGCACACCATCCTGTAAAGCAACTATATCGTTTTCCTGCTAGTTTACTTTCGCCCATAATATTAAAATCTTTATCAAAAGCCATCATGTAAATAGGTCTACTATCAAGTAATGTTTGCACAGACTCTTTTTCTGAAAAATCAATTCCACCTATGTGTAATCGAATATATGTTTTACATTCCGGTAAATACATAATATCGTAAAAGTGTACATTTTCGATTCGGTGTCTCTCCCAAATTGAATACCCATTAGCATTGCACGTCTGTGCTTTATTTGAAGTATAGCAACTTGGGGCATCTATCAATAATTGTTTTCCGGAATCCATGTCTAATAGATATATTGTAGATTCGTATGGATAATTATAGATTATTTTATTGTCTACAAAATTAACATTAGGTGCATCCATATCTGCATATAGCAAAGATCCTTTTGGATTTATTATTGAATATGAAAGTGGGTATGTCTTAATTATTTTTCTTTTTTTTATATCATATTCTTCTACTATAAAATCGTCTTTTCTAGTTAAATACAACAATGAATGTCGTTTTGGGTTATAAGAGAACTTAGCTGTATTCATAGCGTAATTAGTATTTATAATTAAAGATTCTCTATCCTCTAAAGTAATTTTTTCGTTTACTCTACCCGCACTATTTAATAGATACATATAAATTCCATCATAAACCCAAATAGAATCTTTTGATAAAGGAAATATTCCAGCTACTCTTCCTGGTATTCCATCAGGCCCTTCTCTTTGTAATGGTATAGATGATATCTCTTTGTGATTATATAAATCTATTAAGTCTAATGAATGTAAACGATAATTATATGCGATAATTCCATCTATATTTTGACAACTAAAAGGAGAAGTTATATGGTAGGATTTAAGTTCTAAAATATCATTAGAAGGAATTATCTTGATTGACTCTATATCATATGCAAGAGAATCTTTTATATGATGGGGTTGTGTGGTACGCTGATGATCACAACTTACCATGGCTAGAAATATTAAAAAAAATAATCTCATAATAAATTTAATTTAAGCCAAAAGAATATTCAAACCATCTTTATTAAGTTTTAATATCCCTTTGGCTTTATTTTTTAGCAATAAGACGATGAAGAACAGGGATCACGACGTGTATCTGTACTTAAAACACATTCGTTCCAAGGTTTGTGTGCACACGGAAATAAACGGTATGACCAATCGTCTTCTCCGGTAGCCAATGCTTCCACATTAGCTAAAGCCAAGTCAGACATCACATCCGACTTTTGAGAGTTATACACATTAAATCCTGCTATCAAACCGAATGCAGCAACCAGTGTTGCTTTCAAAATATTCTTTTTCATCTCTTTTTGTTTTTTCGATGATTCATTAATCTTGTTTTCATCTTTTGTCGGAAAGAACTCCACCACAGAAAAAGCAAATACATGACTTGCAGATTCTGATTATTTCCATTAAGTTTGCATCGGACTAATCCTCCTTTCTTTAAGGAGAAACCCAAAGGAAGGAAGGGTTTCTCTAAATTAAACTCTATTTATTTGGCATTCCCTGCTATCATTAACCGAAGCGGGGATGCCTTTGTATTGCAATACACGGTTATCATCTTATTGAAATGACCTTTTTCTTCTGCCTCATACGTCACTGTCAGTTCCAATGGCGCGCCGGGACGGACAGGTTCCTTGCTGTAACTCACCTTGGTGCAGCCGCAAGATGTAGTGACATCCTGAATGACCAGCAGATTGTTGCTCTCATTGGTCAAATGTTTCTCATAATATATTTCTTTTTAAAACGATGCCAAAGGTATGGAAGATAAATCAATAATCCAAGGGGTTTCGTCAATAGTTTTCTGAACTCCATGATAATTCAGAAAGTTCAGAAAAGTTCAGAATTCCATCAGGCTGTTTTTGACCAAGAAAGTCCCAAAAACAATAATTTATATTACCTTTGCGGATAATAAAGAATGGAATATGAAAAAGAAAATCAACCGGTACATCCCTCTTGTAATATGTATTACAGCTGAAATAGTAATGATAATGCATTCGTTTAATAGCACACTCCAAAAAACGAATGGTGAAATAAATGGTGTCCTAAAGGAAGTAATCGTTGATGATTATCACACAAGATCCGGGAAACTTCCACTCGTATCGAGCCAGAAAGGGAAAAACAAAGTAAAGCAAACCTATATAAAGACAGCGACCGGTAAGACTATCTATACATTTAAGGACAGCGTAGATTCAGAAGCAGCATGTAGGTTAACAGAAGAGTATGTCATGGGCCGTCTTAATCCTCTTATTCCTGATAACGTCAACAAGAAACTTCAAGAAGGAATGAAACGACATTCCATAGATGGAAAAACCGGCATCGTATATCGTTCGCCCAACACATATACCTACAGCAATAAAGACTCTTTATCATATCATTCGGCAAGTTATCAAACTCCTTTCTATGCTTTAGATATCGCAAAAACATATCATGTAAGCGCATGGATAGACTATGACTGGTTGCCTCTGCTCATTAAACAGACTCCATTTTATAATTTTCTGCTTATTATTTTATTAGCAGGTGCAATTGTCTTTCTATTGATTACCCTTATCAAAAAACAGTATTGCTTTCCTAAAGCGCCTTCCTCTGTTATGATAAATGACTCCATCCCCGATGGTTGGTACGTCAGCCCTGACAAAAAATTATATATAAATAAAACACCATGTCAAATTCAGCCCCGTAGCCTTCAGATACTACAACTTTTATACGATGGACGGGACAAAGAATACATCAGTCGTAAAGAGATAAAAGAAAAAGTATGGGGAAACGAAGCGGCAGATGTAAATAGCAGAATTGATACACACATCAAGCACATCCGTGAAGCTTTAAGAAATTCTCCTTACGACATTGCGACAGTAAGAGGCAAGGGTTTTAAACTGTTCTTAAAACCCATCGACTCCAAAGCAACCCAACCATAGCTAATCAAATATATACTTCACTATCTGATTATCCGTATTTACATCCGTTGCCCATAAACAATGGCCGGCTTCGTCTACATAGATACCCGTAACCGGACGGTCCAGCATGTATTCCTTACGCAGCTTTCCATCAAAGTCAAACACCCGAAGCTGTTTTGCACCCTGCTTATATTCCTTTTCCTTCATGATATCACTAAACTTGCGTCCATCATAAATGGCATAAATATAATGCTCTGTCACTTGAACATCATAATAACACATCCGTCCGGCCGGAATGCCATATCCTTCTGAAGTGACATGAAACTCCGGTTCACCATCTTCTCCCTTATAGTTGATGTGTCGGCCGTTCTCCATATTATAAATATCAAGCACATCTCCCAATTGAGTTACTGTCACCAAAAGTTTCTTATCCGGGCTAAACGAAATAAAGCTACGCCAGCCTTGTGCCACAGCAGGTGCGCTTTCTTTCAATTGTTTCTCGTCAGTTATTGGTATACAGTCGGACTTATGCAATAAGTTCCCCGACATGTCTGCCCAACTAAAGCGGTTTTCTCCCGAATAATCGGGAATAACAAAGGAATCCGCACCCGATAAATCAAAGTCTAAAGGACGCATGAACGCCTTGTCCAACGAAATGTTTTCCTCCAGTTTCGGTTCTTGTCCCGGTGCAATGCCGCCATATCGAAACAAACGATTCTTTGAGCCATCCAACACCCATGCTGTATTATCTCCTCCCCAACGAATATTTTCAGCCGAAATCATCTCCTCAGGACCCTCACCCCGTTTACCGAAAGAGGAAATATACTTAAAGCCGGGATATGTGAAAGCATGATAATAATAATCCACATTATGAAGGTCAAAGACTACGGCTTTATCTCCTTGTACCCTAATTCGGTATGCATATCGGAACAGGGCTGTATCAACAGGCATCTCTTCTCCCTTTAACTGAACATTCCGGACTTCCTTTTCTTCCTGTTTCTTTTGTCCGCCACATGAAGTTATTAACACTAGAGCGAACAACAATATAACCACATTCTTCATTTCTTTATTTTTTAATTTTATCATCCCTGTACAATATCAAAGACAACGACTTTGGTATTCTAAGCCTTTTCGTCCTTTAGATCAAGCCTTTCTGTAAGTTTGTTTATTACGTCCTACTGCAATGGGACGTATATCCTGCTGCAATGGAACGTACGTCCTACTGCAATGGGACGTACGTCCTGTTACAGTAGGACGTAGCACTCTTCCGCTCAGGAGCTCTTAACCGATAGTAAGCAACGACTTAACCCTCCCTTTCTTACAGTAAGCAGCGATGAGGGATTTATCTCCCACATCGGCTGTTGCATCCGAAAACACGAAGGTGTATCAACATGAAAACAAGCCATCATCCTGACACACCCTCGGCATTTCGGTTCATTAAAGCAATATCCTTTACTTATAAATAGCTTTTTTACCGGCTAACAATGTGTTTTTCATTAACGAAACGATGGTCATCGGCCCTACCCCTCCCGGCACGGGAGTAATATAAGAACATTTCGGAGCCACTTCGTCAAACTTCACATCTCCTGTGAGCTTAAAGCCCGACTTCTTACTTGCATCCGGCACACGCGTAGTACCCACATCGATTATCACAGCCCCCTCTTTCACCATGTCGGCTTTTACAAAGTTGGGCTGACCGAGAGCAGCAATGATGATATCCGCTTCCTGACATTCTTTAACCAAATCCTTGCTACGGCTATGGCAAACCGTTACTGTAGCATCACCCGGATAAGATTTCTGCATCATCAGGGCTGCCATCGGCTTGCCTACAATGTTGCTACGGCCCAACACTACGCACTTTTTACCTTGCGTTTCGATGTGATAGCGTTTCAGCAGTTCGAGGATTCCGTTCGGGGTAGCCGATACATAACAAGGAAGTCCGATTGACATACGTCCCACATTGATGGGATGAAAACCGTCCACGTCTTTACGATAGTCGATGGTCTCAATCACCTTTTGTTCCGATATGTGCTTTGGCAATGGAAGTTGAACGATAAAGCCGTCTACATCGGCATCTTCATTCAGTTCTCTGACTTTAGCCAACAACTCTTCTTCCGTCACATCAGCCTCATAGCGAATGAGGCTCGATTTAAAACCGCATACTTCGCAAGCCTTTACCTTGGCTGCCACGTATGTTTCACTTCCTCCGTCATGGCCGACGAGGATAGCTGCCAAGTGAGGACGCTTGCCTCCTTTGGCTACGATTTCGGCAACTTCAGCAGCTATTTCCTGCTTCACCTGTTCCGAAATGGCTTTTCCGTCAATTAATTGCATAATCTCTTTGTTAAATGATTCTTTCCAACAAATGTAGTATAAATCAGTCAGTCGACATAATAAAAAAAGGAGAAAGTTTTGCACTTCCTCCTTTCCTTATATATAAGGTATTACTTCTTCATCTTCGGCATCATCTTACCCATCTTGCTGCTTGTGACCATCTTCATCATCTTGCGCGTCTGGTCGAACTGTTTCAGCAGACGGTTTACTTCCTGAATAGTGGTACCGCTACCCTTGGCAATACGTGTACGGCGTGTTCCGTTCAGAACCTCGGGATGTGTACGTTCCTCCGGAGTCATGGAATAGATAATAGCCTCGATACTCTTGAAAGCATTGTCATCGATGTCGATATCCTTGATTGCCTTGCCCACACCCGGAATCATAGAAGCCAGTTCTTTCAGGTTACCCATCTTCTTTATCTGGTGAATCTGAGCCAGGAAGTCGTTGAAGTCGAACTGGTTCTTCTGAATCTTCTTCTGAAGACGCCTGGCTTCTTCTTCATCGTATTGCTCCTGTGCACGTTCTACCAATGATACGATATCACCCATACCGAGGATACGGTCTGCCATACGTGCCGGATGGAACTGGTCGATAGCATCCAGCTTTTCACCTGTACCGACAAACTTAATCGGCTTGTTTACTACCGTACGAATAGAGAGGGCAGCACCGCCACGGGTATCACCATCCAACTTAGTGAGTACGACACCATTGAAATCAAGACGTTCATTGAACTCGCGGGCAGTATTTACGGCATCCTGACCGGTCATTGAATCAACAACAAATAACGTTTCATCGGGATTGATAGCTTTCTTAATGGCTTCAATTTCGTTCATCATCTGTTCGTCGATAGCCAAACGTCCGGCTGTATCGACAATCACCAGGTCATAACCTTTTGCCTTTGCCTCGTGAATAGCGTTCAGTGCAATCTGCACCGGGTCTTTGCTGCCCGGTTCGCTATATACGGGGACTTCGATTTGTTCTCCCAAAACAGTCAACTGATCGACAGCAGCAGGACGATAGACGTCGCAGGCCACCAACAAAGGTTTACGGTTCTTCTTCGCCTTGAGCATACGTGCCAGCTTACCGGAGAAAGTTGTCTTACCCGAACCTTGCAAACCCGACATCAAGATGATTGCAGGACGACCGTTCAATTCCAGTTCGGCTGTTTCGCCACCCATCAACGCAGTCAGCTCATCATGCACTATCTTTACCATCAACTGGCTAGGCTTGACAGCTGTCAACACATTCTGTCCCAGCGCTTTCTCTTTCACCGTATCTGTAAAACTCTTGGCTACCTTATAGTTGACGTCGGCATCAAGCAACGCTTTACGAACATCTTTCAGAGTCTCTGCGACATTGATTTCGGTGATTTTTCCTTCACCTTTCAGGATTTTAAAAGACCGTTCCAGTCTCTCACTTAAATTATCGAACATATATCTTTAATTATAAATTACGGATTATGAATTATAAGTTACTGAACTTTAATCACTAACCTTAAACAGCTTTTGAGGTGCAAAAATACAAAAAAGTTAATTACCTCATATCTTTTTATTCTGCCATTTTGCTTTTTTCAAGTAAATAACGCTGCAAATCAATAACAGAGCATAGTAAATTACTTCGGTGGAGAAACAGACAGATACGGGAGCTTTCACAATATATCCTATCCAAAAGATATAGGAAGTATAAATGACAAGAGTCACAGTCTCAAGTATCAAGGCAGCCTGTGTGTTGCCCGTGCCCGAAATACCATTGAAATAAATATTGGCAACCGATGCAATCAGCATGGCACCTCCTATGACATAAAGAGAAGGTACAGACTCTATCAGCAAAGCCTCCTCATTGGTATAAACAGAAAGCATTGCCTGCGGAAACACAACCAGAACAGCAACACATACCACCATAATAATAAAAGACATACGGGCAATACGCCCCATCAGTTGCATGACGTGACTCACCCCTCCGGCACCAATCAAGTTACTTACTAACGAATTGGCGGTGGTAGACAAGGACTGGACAGGTATCAGCATTACCACATAAATGCTTCTCACTATATTTGCAATGGCCAGTTGACGCTGTCCTAATCTCTCTACAGCCACAAAAAAAACAAACCAGGTCGCCATTGCCAAAAAATACTGTACCATCGTAAAACAAGAAATGCTCAAGATGCGTCCCAGCAAAGTGAAATCAAAACGCGGCCAATGATTCAGCCCATATTTTCGGAAGTCGATTCTTGCCCAAGTATATAGAAGGAAAAAGACCAACGAAGAGGCCTCAGCAATAACCGAAGCAATGGCAGCCCCTTTCAACCCCAAGGCAGGCAAACCGAAATGACCGAAAATCAGGGCATAATCCAACACGACATTCACCATAGCCATGACAATGGCATTTAAGGTCAGTACCTTCGTACGCGTGATACCTATATAAAGAGCACGGAACATGACATTGACAAACGCAAAAAAGAAACCGAAAATACGCCAGTTCAAAAATTCTTTGGTAGAATCGAATATGGCATCCGAAGAAATAAGCAAGCGTATCAGCGAAGGAGCAGCCGCATGAGTCAGCCCAAAAAGACCGACCGCCAATATCAACAGAAAAGCACACCCCTGCATCATAACAGGCCCTACATCTCTGAATCTGCCTTCTCCATTGCGCCGGGCTATCATAATCTGCGAACCTGTACTAAAGCCAAAGGCTATCGTAAAAACGCAAATGTAAAACAATCCACCCATGGCCGAAGCACCGAGTTCCACTTCACCCACTCTCCCCAAAAAGGCGGTATCTGTCACATTAATAATGTTTTGTGCCAATAATCCGAGGAATATCGGATAACTGACGTTCCATATTTCTTTGTTAGTATACATACTTACTTTTTGATTGCTTAAAAGAGTTACAAAGGTAGGAATATTTATTCTGTTTTACATTGTTTCGTGACTTAATAACTGTTATACCATTTATTGCAAGCTCAAATAGTTTCTTCTGAAACAGTTGAAATATTCATCTAAAAGCGCAATTAATTGCACAATTCCTTTGCTTGTGTGTTATTTTATCCTACCTTTGCGCCCGAAAATCAAAAAACAAAATAATTAATGAAGAAAATTCTACTGATTGGCGCAGCGACGCTAATGGTTTCAAATCCAACTTTTGCAGGAGGTATCCTGACTAACACAAATCAACATGCTTCTTTTCTGAGAATGATTGCCCGTGGTGCTTCAATCGATATCGACGGTGTTTATTCCAACCCGGCAGGTTTGTCTTTTCTGCCCGAAGACGGATTTTATCTTTCTTTGACCGGACAGAGTGCTTACCAAACCCGTGAGATAACTTCCACTTTCCCATTATTTCAGGCTGTCGACGGTGAAGGCACATCACGTCTTTACAAAGGTACGGCTTCTGCTCCTTTCATCCCCAGTTTCCACGGAGCTTACAAGAAAGGCGATTGGACTATCTCTGCCAGTTTTGCCATCACCGGCGGTGGCGGCAAGGCTTCTTTTGATGACGGTTTGCCCATGTTCAGTGCTGCTGCAATGGGGTTGCTTGCAACCAAAGGACTGACTCCCGATCAGTATATTATTAACAGTGCCATGGACGGACGCCAATATATTTATGGTGCGCAATTAGGATTAAGTTATAAAATCAATGACTGGCTGTCAGTATTTGCCGGAGGGCGTATGAACTATTTCAGCGGAGGTTATGAAGGTTTTCTGGATGCCAAACTGATTCCCGAACTGGGTGGTTCTCAGCTTGCCAATATTGAGCTGGACTGCGACCAGACAGGTTGGGGACTGACTCCCATTATCGGAGCAGACGTTAAGTTCGGAAAATGGAACTTTGCTGCCAAGTATGAGTTTAAAACCAACATGAATATCGAAAACAAAACACACAAGATAGATGTAAACCCGGTAGAAGCCGAGCCGCTGCTTGCTCCTTACAAAGACGGTGTAAATACTCCCAGTGATATTCCTTCTTTATTAACAATTGCTGCCGGATATGAAATCCTGCCCACTCTGCGCGCTTCCGTAGAATATCATTTCTATGATGATAAATCGGCAGGCATGGCAGAGGGAAGACAGAAATACTTGACTAAAGGCGCGAATGAATACCTGGCCGGTATCGAATGGGATGCTACCAAACAACTGACAATCAGTGGTGGTTACCAGAACACAGACTATGGATTGTCCAACAACTTCCAGACTGATACAAGTTTCTATTGCGATTCTTATTCTCTGGGCTTTGGCGCCAAAATCAAAATGAATTCGCATTTGAACCTGAACATCGCTTATTTCTGGACAACATACGATGATTACACCAAAACTTCAGAGAACTACAATAACACAACCATAAAAGGAACAGATGTCTATGCCCGTACCAATAAAGTATTCGGCTTAAGTGTAGATTATCATTTCTAAAAAGAATCTTACTCTTTAAGGTAGGGGCAGGCTTAAAACCTGCCTCTATTCATTATACATAAGTACTCCTTATTTTGAAAAGTGATGGGTAGTAACGACACGAATCAGATAAAACTTATCCTTTCCCGCTTTCGTAACTCTCTTTGCGCCAATAAACTGAAAAGAATAGAAAACACCCTCTTTATCACATAAATAGCGCGTATCCGAATCATGTGTTATTTCCAGCTCTTCTTGATTCCTGGCTTCTATTTTCTCATTCAAATCAATCAATCTGTCACCATTAAACCGGTCTCTAATTGCTTTGGCTTCCTGTTCCGTAGGAAAACGCCAGTTCTTTATATTATGAACAGAATAGCCTTCGGGAACAGACCGGGCAGTTGCTATTTGACTTTCCCATTCTTCCAAACTCATCAGTAACAAATCTGTTCCACTTCCATCGCTACTTTTATTGGAAGCGGCTACAATACAATCATTCCAAATGCTTCCAACCTCGGGAACTCCCGATATATCCTCATCCCCATCTTCATCATTGGAGCTGTCTTCATCCGTTTCAAATTTAAACTCGACATCTATCGCATCCTCCCAACCTTTGGCTATCAGGCTTCCATCGATAGAAATATCTCCTGTATAGCTGCCACCTATATTATAAGGATGATTGGCTTGAGGAACAACTTTACTGACATATCCATACGTGTGGCTTCCTTTTGAATCGTCCAGCGTGATGGACAAAGTGGTTTGAGAGCCGGAACCGGGAAAGATATAAACAGGTCCCGCAGTCCATCTCCCATCTGTCCCTAACGCACACTCTATTTCCAGTTTCTTTTCCTCACCTCCATATTTTCCTTCAAAATTAAGAGAAGAATGCAAAGGCGATATGCCTACTTTCACCTGTTTAACCTTATCCGCTTTTGTCAGAACAACATTAAGAGAAGCCACCATGTAAGTAAGCAGAAGATTCACCGTTTTATTCTTTCCTTCCAATGAAACGTCAGCCATTCCCATCATCATTGCTTTTGAAGCACAACCACCTTCTTGCATAGTGATTACATCGCTGATTTTGGGATTATCGGACATCACATATCCTTTAGATACTCCCGAAAGAGCCACCACCTTAAAATTTCCCGAAGGTAACTGCAGATTCATTTCCACCTCTTCCGAAGTTATCTTCTGCTTTGCCGCACAGTCTCCTTTCTCATTAAAAGCATACAGATAAACCGGATATTCAATAGATGTATTTCCGCCGGAACGGGCCATTATTTTCAATGCTGTCCCATCAGAAGACGACACATCGTCTTCTTCTCCATCATCCATTACACGCTGACACGAGAAAGACAGTGTCAGAAACAATGACAAAAACAATATAAAACAAAACTGACCTTTATTTATTTTCTTCATCTCCGGTCTTTACATCAAGGTTAATATCCCCCATTTCTCCGCCGTCATTCCAGCTGCCAATCTCCCCTCCCGTTATTTGTATTTCTTTTCCATTGACCGCAATATTATACTTTTGGTGAGTACCTTCCTTAAATGCATTATCTTTGGCAAAAGTAGAAATGGAAGCGGCATAAGACTTACCTGCAACCGAATATTCCAACGTCAATGAAACGGGAGTATCGGATGTTTTCTGATTCAATATGAAATAATAAGAAACACCTTCCTTTTCATCCGCCATTGAATGGTTATTCAAGGAAACACTCAACAAATCGGAATCACCTTCCTGCGTAAGAGTAACCTTTTCTGTCTCAAACGAATAAGTAGCAGAAGAAATAATATTACCACCTTCCAGCGACAAGTTAGTCAGAACCGCATCAGATAATGTACCGGCAGCTTTTATATCAAATTGCACCAAACAAGAAATATGGCGAAAAGAGTTATTGCCGGTAAAAGCAACGGTTCCATCCTCTCCATAAGCCTGAGTCACCTCTGCCACCATAAAATCATACTTCTGGATATTTTCCCAACTACCATCCTGTCCCTTCAAAGATGGCAGACATACTTTTGTTCTATCAGTAGTCGCATCATTATATGGATAAAAGGCAGAGAATGTACTTTCAGTCACCAAATCATCCCAATAAGCTTTTGGAGAAGTCCATTTCAAGGAATAAGTCCATTCCGTGAGCGGATTATCATCTACGAACATACCGATTTTATCACCTTCTGCAAAAATAGCACTCCCCACTTCTCCCGAATAACGGGGAGTCGGCTCATTATGTATAACCCCTATTTGAGCTATAACAGACATTGGTAACTGTTGACCCTCCTGCCTTTCAGAGTCTTCTTCAAATTGCTCTTGACAAGACAAAAATAGAATACTGCCCAAACAACAGACAGCAACACCGTTCAAATACTTCATTGTATCTAATTTATATTTAAAGACATAAGATATGCATTATCACATATCCCTTAATAATACCAAAAACAGGTCAAGCTGATTAGTCGTCGATACAGAAGTTTTTAATTAGTGCATTAATGGCTATTATTCAGTTGTACACTCATGTGAAAGTACTTTTTATCTCTTTACAGTCAAACATTTAATTAACTTTTGTTCATAAGCTTTCGTTAATAAACTATTTATGAGAATCTTAACACGGAAAAAATATTTCACCCTTTATAACAGGGCTATCAAGGACACATTATTATATTTAGAAATATGCTTTCTGCAAAAAAGAAGAAAAATATTATGTCTCTAACACTCTGCGAACAAAAAATATTAGTAACTTTGCCACACCCTTAATAAACGAGATTATAATTATACACTATAAACAAATTAAGAGATTATGCAAACAATTGACAATTTCAACTTTGCCGATAAAAAGGCGATTGTCCGCGTGGACTTCAATGTACCTTTGGATGAAAATGGTAAAATCACTGACGATACCCGTATCCGTGGTGCTCTTCCTACACTGAAGAAAGTTTTGGCTGATGGTGGTAGTTTGATTATCATGTCACACATGGGTAAACCCAAAGGAAAAGTCAATGCTAAATTCTCATTGAGCCAGATTACAGACGCTGTTTCTGAAAAATTGGGCGTACCTGTTCAATTTGCTCCGGACTGTGCTAAAGCAAGTGATGCTGCAGCAGCTTTGAAAGCGGGAGAAGTCCTGTTATTGGAAAACTTGCGTTTCTATCCTGAAGAAGAAGGAAAACCTGTCGGAATTGATAAAGAAGATCCTGCATACGAAGATGCAAAAAAAGCGATGAAAGCTTCTCAAAAAGAGTTTGCCAAGACATTGGCTTCATACGCCGACTGTTATATAAATGACGCATTCGGTACTGCACACCGCAAACATGCTTCTACTGCCGTTATCGCTGATTACTTCGATGCTGACCACAAGATGTTAGGCTATCTGATGGAGAAAGAAGTAAAGGCCGTTGATAATATTCTGAAAGACATCAAACGTCCTTTCACTGCTATCATGGGTGGTTCTAAAGTTTCTACCAAAATCGGTATTATTGAAAACTTGATGGACAAAGTTGACAACCTGATTCTTTGCGGTGGTATGACTTACACTTTCGCCAAAGCACAGGGTGGAAAAATCGGTAACTCTATCGTTGAAGACGATAAACTGGAATTGGCACTTGACATCATTGCCAAAGCAAAAGCCAAAGGTGTAAATCTGGTATTGGGTACTGACTGTGTAGCAGCCGATGCATTCTCTAACGATGCTAATACTCAGATTGTTCCTTCCAACAACATTCCTGACGGATGGGAAGGTCTTGACGCAGGTCCTGAAACTCAAAAATCATTTGCTGCCGCCATCGAAAATGCCAAGACTATCCTTTGGAACGGTCCTGCAGGTGTATTTGAATTTGACAACTTTACTGCCGGTTCACGTGCTATCGCTGAAGCCATTGCAAAAGCAACTAAAAACGGAGCATTCTCATTAATCGGTGGTGGTGACTCTGTAGCTTGTATCAACAAGTTCGGTATGGCTGACCAAGTATCTTACATCTCTACAGGTGGTGGTGCTTTGCTGGAAGCAATCGAAGGAAAAGTTCTTCCGGGAGTTGCAGCTATCAAAGGTGAATAATCAGTATATATCCCCTGATACAAAATAAAGAAAAGGAGTTGTGTCAAACCGCGGATAATGCTGTCGTTTAGTTCGTAGGGGCGAGGTTCGCCCGCCCGAAAGCAGTTTGCTTTGTGTATTCGGGCAGACCCTGCCCCTACAGCTGACGATGGGATAGCCCGGTTGAGTTTTGACATAGCTCCTTTTTGAGTTTTCATTCCTACACTCCCATATCTCTTCTTTCCAAGACAAGCACAGGTACAAAGTTTGAGTGGTAGCAAAAGAATTTTCAAGGAATAAGTATAATCAAAGCCACACGTAACACAAAGGTTCAACGACATTTCCTTCTCTTTCATTCGCGTTTTTCTCAGTTTTTATATAATTTTGCAGGCTATTAAAACAAACTCGATAAATTATGAGAAGATATTCACTACTATTCACAATTTTGCTGCTATCGTCAACAACAAGTTTTGCACAACTAAAAGATTTTAGTTATAAATTCTATGGCCAAATCCGCACCGACTTATTTTACAACAGCCGGGCAAACGAAGAAACGGTAGACGGGCTTTTCTATATGTATCCCAAGGACAAAGTATATGATGCCGACGGCAAAGACTTGAACGCGACAGCCAATGGTAGTTTCTATGCTTTATATACCCGGATGGGATTGGACGTGCAAGGTCCAAAATTAGGCAATGCAAAAACTTCCGCCAAAGTAGAACTGGACTTTCGTGGTTCGGGCACTACATTTTCGGTGGTTCGCCTGCGCCATGCTTATCTGAATTTGGATTGGGGCACATCTGCTCTATTACTGGGACAAACATGGCATCCCCTGTATGGTGATGTTGCTCCCCAAATATTAAATCTGAATATGGGAGCTCCTTTTCAGCCCTTCAGCCGTGCACCGCAAATCCGCTACCGCTACAAAACCGGAGATATACAAATAACAGGTGCAGCCCTTTGGCAGTCACAATACCTGTCTCAAGGTCCTGAAGGCAAAAGTCAGAAGTACATCAAAAACAGTTGCGTACCCGAAATATATGCCGGTATTGACTATAAACACAAAGGTTTATTGATAGGAGCAGGTATCGAAATGGTATCTTTGACTCCCCGTACACAAGCCACTGTGGAAGACAAGATATACAAAGTGAGCGAACGTATCACCAGTCTGTCATACGAAGTGCACATGAAATACAATTCTGAAAAATGGTTGGTTGCCGCCAAAAGCGTATTAGGTTCCAATCTTACACAAACCTCTATGTTGGGAGGTTATGGTATAAAATCAATTGACCCACGTACAGGCGAACAGGAATATTCACCTAACCGCAACAGTAGTTCATGGATTAATATCGTATATGGCAAGACATGGAAACCGGCTATTTTCTTCGGTTATATGAAAAATCTCGGAACAAGTGATGCCGTGACCAATATGTATGGAACGGGAACAAACGTAGACCAACTGCTCAGCGGAACAGCCGAACTGACTTACAATGTTCCTCATTGGAAATTAGGAGTAGAATACAATCTGACTTCTGCATGGTATGGTTCTCTGAACCACTCCAATGGAAAAGTGGTTGATACTCATTCTGTATCTAACAACCGTTTGGTGGCAACTGCATTATTCATGTTTTAAGAGAGCATGAGTACAGCTTCGTGCTATCTTTCCCCATATTAATGGCGGTCAAAAGAAAGCTGATAAATTGCTTTCACAAAAAATGCCCATGAATAAAAGGTTTCAAGTCCTGTTATGCGTGAAAGGAGATTGTGTCTGTCTCCTCAGTGGATATTACCCCATTGCACCACGTTACTTCTGCTACCACCCAAGGCATTGACCACCGAAAATTTGCAGGATTATGATTGCAACGATTTTTTGCCGATAAAAAGAAGCGTCAAGGCGGAAAGCAATATTGTTTTTCCGCCTCTTTTATTTATTCCATGGAGATATTTCACAGGATTTATAGAAACTCATTTGGATATTAACTCTCACTACGTTACCTTTGCATGCAGAAACAAATAATCACAACCTATGAAAAAACTCATTATTCTAGGCGCTTTTTTATTTTCAATAAACAGCCTAAATGCTCAGACTTCAACAAACTACGAAGAAGCAAGTAATCCAATTTCAACCAACCCGTCTTTATGGGTTAAGGTAAGTGCTCCGCAAGTCAGTTGGGGCAGCACAGACATCAGATACAAAAAAGAAGAACCTGCTCCGATTGCCCGACTAAAAAAAGACATTAACCTCACTGCGTGGAAAGGTGAAAGAGTTTCGGCACAGCTTGTTGTATGGACTCCCGAAGCACTCGACAACTTATCTTTTATAGTCAGTGACTTAACCTCCGGCAAAGAAACAATTTCAAAAGATAATGTCCGTACCGGTTTTGTACGTTATGTCATGACCGACGAATTGAATAAAGACGGAAAAGGCGGATGTGGCTACCGTAAAAGTTCGGATTATGACTCTACACTTGTAGCAGACCCTATCGACCATATCGCCTCCACTTTGACAGTACCCGCCAATGCAACACAAGGCGGCTGGATCAGTGTCCGTGTACCCCAACAGGTAAAAGCCGGAAAATATACCGGTACCGTTACTGTAAAAGATGGGGATAAAGTTTTATCGGAACTGAAATTAGCAGTAAATGTAAAGAACCGCACTTTACCGGCTTCCACAGAGTGGGCTTTCCACCTTGATTTATGGCAAAATCCGTATGCCGAAGCACGTTACTATAATGTAGAGCCATTCAGCAAAGAACATTTTGACCGTATGCGTCCCGATATGCAAAACTATGTAGACGCAGGCGGAAAAGTCATCACTGCCTCTATCATGCACAAGCCTTGGAACGGACAGACTTATGATCCTTTTGAAAGTATGGTGACTTGGTTAAAGAAAGCGGACGGAACCTGGTATTTCGATTATACCGTATTCGACAAATGGGTGGAATATATGATGTCATTGGGAGTGAAGAAACAAATCAATTGCTATTCAATGGTGCCTTGGAGACTTTCTTTCCAATATTTCGACCAGGCAAGCAATTCATTCAAATACCTGGATGCCAAACCGGGCGAAGCTGCTTATGATGAATTCTGGGGCAACATGCTGACCTCTTTCGCCAAACATCTGAAAGAAAAAGGATGGTTCGACATTACACATATCTCTATGGACGAACGTCCGATGAAAGATATGCTGGCCACATTAAAAGTAATTCGCAAAGCCGATAAAGACTTTAAAGTTTCTTTAGCAGGAACCTATCATGATGAATTAGTGAAAGAATTACATGACTATTGTATCGCCATAGGCGAGAAATTCCCTGCCGAAGTGATTAAATCACGCAAAGAAGCCGGACAGGTTACTACATATTATACTTGTTGTACCGAACCCCGCCCGAATACTTTCACTTTCAGTGCACCGGCTGAAGCAGAATGGTTAGGTTGGTTTGCTGCCAAAGAGAATTTGGACGGTTATCTCCGTTGGGCTTTAAACAGTTGGGTTAAAAATCCTTTGCAAGACAGCCGTTTCACAGCATGGGCTGCCGGAGACACTTATATGATTTATCCCGAAGGACGTTCATCCATCCGTTTCGAACGTTTGATTGAAGGTATCCAATCTTACGAAAAAATCCGCATCTTAAAGGAAGAGTTCGAAAAGAAAGGAAATAAATCAGCAATCAAGAAGATTGACAAAATATTAAAGGCATTCGATGAATTCAGTTTGGAAGAGATTCCGGCTGCTACGGTTGTCACTAAGGCTAAAGAGGCTATCAACAAATATTAAAAAAACATTTAGTGGGAGGATGTATCAGAACTTTTCAGAGGTTTTGACACATCCTCCCTTATTTAATGTAATCTGACACTTTCAGAATAAATGAAACTCATTGATGAAGAAGAGCATTATAATTAATATAATAAGTTGGCTAGGTATAAGTCTGCTTTTATTTTTTTATTTAGAACGGCAACTTGCATTCCACTATTTTTATATCGAACAATTTCGTCTGTTCCGTTTTAACCAAGACTACGCCCTCCAACTCTTTTCCCATCCCGGAGGAATTTCAGAATACATCGCTTCTTTTCTTATTCAATATTTCATCCATCCGCATATCGGACCGCTGATTATGACCAGTCTGTTTCTCTGCATCGGCATCGGTGTGCAGAACATCTGGCGAAAGCTGTCTCCCAACCTGGAAATGCCATTGGCTTATCTGATGCCGGGCATCCTGCTATTATTGGCCGATATGGATTTCAATCATCATCTGGAAGGTATTCTTGCTTACGCATCAGTAGTGTGGATACTCAATTTATACATCCGCATCCGTTCCCCCTTTATTCGGATTCCATTCATGGCCATCGCCTCATGGCTGCTGTTCTACTTTGCAGGTCCGGCATTCGAAGCGGTCATACTCTGTGCTATTTTCTATGAATTCTACACTAAATCATCTTTCAAATGGTACTCCCTCCTATTACTTCCTTTGGGTATTTTTCCCGCTTGTTGGTGGTATCAGACAGGATTGGGAGGAGAAGCGCGCATTGTATTCTCGCCTGATGCTTATTTCAATCCCCGATTGGCATTGCAACCTATCATTTATTATGCATGGGGAGCATTATTACTCATATTCATACTAGCCTGCCTATGCGGAAAATTCAAAGGATTTAAAAAGAAATGGATGACCTATACCTCTCCTATTCTTCAGATTATCCTGGCAGGATGGTTCCTGCACAACGAAACAAAGACATACAACTCCCCCACATTGTACTTAGTAAAAGAGCTCGATTATTACGCCAGAACCGAACAATGGGATAAACTCCTTTCTGCTCCCCTTCGTTCCGATAAAAACGCCATGCACGCCTGTTTCCAAAATCTGGCATTGGCACAAAAAGGTATTTTGGCCGACAAAGCATTATCGCTCAAACAAGTAGGAGCAGACGGTTTATGGATTGCATGGAATCGTTCCACCACAGCTTCCACCTTATTAAGTGATGTTTATTATGCAATGGGAAATGTGGCCCTTGCCCAACGAATGGCTTTCGAAGGAATGATTTCTTCCGAATGGACTGTAAATCCCCGTCTGCTAACCAGACTGGTGAAGACAAATTTGATTTATGGCAATCATGCCGTTGCCGGAAAATACATCAGCATGCTGGAAGACACGCATGCTTATAAAGAACAGGCAGTTGCTCTAAAACGATTCCTGAACAATGATGAAGCCATTGACAAGGACCCTGAATTGGGATTCAAACGACGCTGCATTGCCAAGACCGACGGCTTGGCCCAGATAGAAGGAGTTCCCTACGATTTGCTCCAAATCATTGCTTCTAATCCCGAATGTAAAACAGCATTCGAATACTTGGGCATATTCTGTCTAATGAATAAAGACATTATTCCGTTTAACCAACTTATAGAGACTTATCATAATGCCAAAGGACTGTCGCCTATGCCGGTAAGTTTCCAAGAAGCCATCATTCTTGCCCACGAAGGAGACACAGCAGCGTGGACTCGATTGGGAGTGACTCCACAAGTGGCAGAACGTTTCCGTACCTTCAAGCAAACGGTACTTCAGAATAGAGGAAGTGCTGCATTGCCCAACAAACTACATACCGGTTTCGGTAATACATACTGGTATTATTATATGTTCAAAAAATGAAACAACCATGAAGAACGCTATCTTATTCCACATATTTTTGCTTTGTATCTGTTGCATGGCTTGCACCGGCACAACTAAAGAACCGGTTGCCGATGTAACACTGGACGAACTGCCGTCTATCTTTCCCGATTACACCGATGTCACCATTCCCCCACATATCGCTCCCTTACGCTTCCGATTGTCGGAGCCGGGAGACGAAGCAATAGCCGTGCTCAGCTGCGGCAATGAAAAGATGATAACGGCAGCTTCCACCGACGGGCTATTTCTCTTTCCGGAAAAAGAATGGAACAAATTACTGGACAAAGCCGGTGGAAAAGATATTGATGTAAAAGTCTATCGAAGAGAAAAGAACGAATGGCAAAGCTACCCCACTTTTCTGTGGCATGTATCTGCCGACCCGATAGACGAATATCTGGTCTACCGATTGATAGAACCGGGATATGAACTGTGGAATAAAATGGGAATCTACCAACGTCATATCACCGATTATGAACAAACCCCTATCATCGAAAACAGCCTGACCAACCATAACTGTATGAACTGCCATTCCTTCTGCCGGCAAGACCCGGAAAAAATGCTGTTCCACATGCGTGCCGAACTGCCGGGTACTTACATTATAAATGGAAAAAGCGTAGAAAAACTGGATACAAAAGCCGGTGAAAAGGTACAATCATTGGTTTATCCGTCATGGCATCCTTCGGGCAATTTTGTAGCTTTCTCCGTCAACAATACCCGCCAGGCTTTCCACATGAACGATAAAAACCGGATTGAAGTCTATGATTTATCTTCAGACGTGGTGGTATACGATGTAAATAAGCATGAAGTAGTGACCGACTCACTGATATTCTCCGATAAAGCTTTTGAAACTTTCCCCACTTTCTCACCGGACGGAAAAACACTTTATTTTTGCTCGGCACAAGCCAAGGAAATTCCCAAAGACTTTAAATCAGTGAAATACAGTCTTTGTTCTATCAGCTTCGACCCTGAAACCCGACGTTTCGGTCATCAGGTAGATACACTTTACAGCAGCGAACAAGCCACCGTCCAGATAACCGGAGCAGAACACAAAAGTGCCTCCTTCCCCCGGGTTTCTCCCGATGGAAAACAGCTCGTTTTCACGTTATCCGAATATGGAAACTTTTCCATTTGGCACAAAGATGCAGATTTATATAGAATAGATTTGGATTCGGGTGTCATGCACCGTATGGATGAAGTAAACAGTGATGATGTGGAAAGCTATCATTCATGGAGCAGCAACAGCCGTTGGCTTGTTTTCAGCAGCCGGCGCATTGACGGTCTTTATACACGTCCATATCTGGTACATATTGATGAAAACGGAAAAACAGGAAAACCTTTTGTCCTCCCGCAAGAAGACCCTGATTTCTACTCACGCTTCATGTTCTCATATAATATTCCTGAATTTGTAAAAGGTAAAATAGAAGCCGAAGTACATACTATCGCAGACACTGCACGCAAGCCGGGAAACAGAATCAGAATGGGGGAATAATACTGACCGTCAGAAAGCATGTGTGAACAGATACTCCTCCTATTCACAGAAGCATTCTCATTACAGGCGTTTCTGCGAGATAGGAGGAGTTGCAATAGTCCCAATTGCAGACTATTACTTTTAGAACTAAGATTGTATTATAAAAACTCTAAAAAAGGATCAGAAATTAAAAGGGGTACTCTTTACATAAGCCTTATACTTCTTTATCATACCCGGATACGACTCTTCAGCACGCGGCAGATAACGGAAACCAGATACTTTTACGTCTTCTCCCAAGTTTATTACAAACCGGTGAGGATATTTATCCCCATCACGAGTACTCCAATAGGTAGATTCCTGCAAGTCATATATTTTATCGGCAGTAAAGTTGCCCCAACTTGTGCTTTCACTATCGGCATATTCAATCTTCCAATGCTGACGGGGAAGCGGCTTGCCATTTTCATCCAACAAATAGAACTCGGCTACGGCAGCATTGTCTTTTCCATCTTGTGCACTCAATGCCTCCAGACAGAAATAACGTCCTGCAACAGTTTTTCCGAATTTAACTTCCTGCCAACCGTTGCCTGCTGTCAATTCGCCAATAGCAACCGACTTCTCACCCTTTAGATTAAGATTTTGCCCTTTAGTGCGATGGGTGGCGGGAGCCTCAGCACGTAACATATCAAGAATAGGTTTCTTTAATCCCGATACCGTCGCTTTCTCAGGTCCCAGCAAATCAAGAACAATAATTTCATTCTTACCTTTCTTCAGCCAACAGCCGGGCATGAACAAAGTTTGTTGCGGTCCGATTTTCCAAAAACGTCCCATTGCCTTTCCATTAACCCAAACCATTCCTTTTCCCCACGTTTGCATATCCAGAAAGACATCCCCTACCCGGTCTAACTCAAATGTTGCACGATAGTAGGCAGGTGCATCAAGTTTTTCACCTTCCGCATATTTCTTTGACTCTGCAAAGTCGTAATCAACCGGGAAACTATAAACTTCCCAATTCTTTAATTCCTTCTTATCAGTCTCGGTCAGCAATTCGACCTTGTTCGTAATTCCTTTACGGTCATGGATAGCCACATCAAAATTAACACGCCCCATCGCTTCAACCAGAATATCAAGTCGGGTACCTTTCTGCAACGAAGGAAGCACCAATGAATTCTGTCCTCGTCTGCGATCCAGACGTCCCAACAATTTACCATCGGCATATACTTGTGCCCAATCGTGTACTTCGTCTATTAACAGAGTAGTGCCTTCTTTCACTTCCGGCAAAGAAGTGCGATATAAAATCGTTCCCCAACCTTGGTCGAACTGTTCCATCGGTTTGATATCCTCTGAAAGCTTCGGCTCGGGCAGATTGTCAAATAACGGAGCCACTTCCTTCAGTTCAAATTCGGGAATCTCAATTACCGGATAGGCAGCCGGAACATCGGGTATCACTTGTGCAGAGTCGGCATACTGCATCATCATCTCCCGTAACTTATAATATTTAGGAGTCGCCCAACCCGCTTCACTGATGGGAGCATCATAATCATAAGAACTGCACATGGCAGAATAAGCAGGACTATTTGCTCCTCCCCAATGTCCAAAAGTAGTTCCTCCATGCGTCATATACAGAGAAAAAGAGATATGGCGGTCAAGCATATCTTTAATACCCGAAACCATTGTTTCGGCATCACGGGTTTCGTGTTTGCGCCCCCAATGGTCGAACCATCCGCTCCAAAACTCGCTACACATCAAAGGTGCATTCGGACGAGCTTCTTGCAACTTCTTAAACTGTGCATCAATATTGGCTCCTGTTCCGAAATTAATTGTCCAAACCAAATCATCCAATCCGTTACGCTGAAAAGTAGAACTCCAGTCACACTGAAACAGAGGCACATCGGTAAAACCGGCTCCTTTGACTATATCACGTATATTGGCTATATATTCTTTGTCGGTAGCATAGGCTCCGTATTCATTTTCCACCTGTACCATAATGATATTTCCTCCGCGGCTCACCTGCAAATCCGCCAATTCCTTACCAATCTCATTCATAAAGAGTTTTGTCCTTTCAAGGAAATAGGCATCATTGGTGCGGAGCTTGATATCTTTCTTTTTCAACAACCACCAAGGCAATCCGCCCATTTCCCATTCCGAACAGACATAAGGACCGGGACGCAACATGATGTACATTCCATGTTTCTGTGCCAAACGGCAAAATGCAGCAATGTCATTCTGCCCTTTAAAATCAAACTCGCCCTCTTTTTGTTCGTGTATGTTCCAAAAAGCATAAATACAAATGGTATTCATGCCAAGTGCCTTACACATCTGTATACGATGTTCCCAATACTCGGCAGGAATACGGGTATAATGCATCTCGGCTGCTTTTATCAGAAAGGGCTTGCCATCCAACAAAAATGTTTTATCACCAATAGAAAAAGTATGTTTCTCCTTTTGTATAGGACTACACCCCATAAACATCAAAGAACAAAGGAAGAAAAACAAGACAAAAAGTTTACTTGATTCTTTCATAATACGACATTAATAAGCTGATTATTGTAAAGTACAAAGATAAAAACAACTCTTCTTTCCAAATTCAACTTGCCGGAAAGAAGAGTTGTACAAAACGGAACTAATAAATAAAACTCTATCAATATAAGGTACTAAATATACTGTTTTATTCCACTCTTAATTTCACTTTACCTTTTATTATATCATTGCTTTTAATCGGTTTACGATAAGGAGCATAATATCCATCCAAAAACATTTCGTTGCCGGCAGTCACAAAGTCGGCAACAAGAAAACAGATTTTATCTTTTCCCAGCCAAGAACGCCAATGCTGCTCGCCATTTGAACAAGCCGTTACTTTATGCCCGCTTCCGTCACACAATCCTGCATACCAAATATTTCGGCGGGTAGCCCGAAAGTCATTGCTGCCCAATTCATTAAAATCCTTGCTCCACGACCACGAAGGTTGTATTCGCGGATTTGTTTGTACAGGAAGACCCTGATAAAATAAATCGGCAGTACCTGTCGGGCGGCTAATGTGGTCATCAGGATACACACTCCACATTCCCTTACGACGCCAAAACGTCCGGTCATAGTCTTGCGGTGCTTCGAAGACCAAGCCCCATTGTCTCGGATTGACGTTCTGCAAAGCTTTAAATTGATACTCAACTGCCAATTCACCATTCGCATTAACTGTCAAACAATAACTGCCTTCAAACTCCTTATAGCTTCCTGTTACAGTTACTATCACATTACTTTCTTCCTTATGCGCCTTTACTTCCACTGCATTCCAGTCTGAACATAAATCGTTATAAACAGGTGTATTGGCATTATGATTGGGATAGCATCCACCTCCGGTCAACGGAAGTGCCATCAACCACGGACCTCCTTTCAATACTTCTTTTCCTGCCTTCTTCAGAGACAAAATCTGCCCATTCAATCTGCTGATTTCACAGCTGAAGTTCTTTCCACTGATTACATAAGCTTTTTTACCGACTTTCAGCTTAGTCGGCTGCGACAACCATTGAGGCAACTCATTTTGTTTTTGTTCTCCTACCGGTATCAGATATTCATCAACAACAAATCCACGAGGATCAGTAAACGACAAATAAAGCTCGTTTGCCTTATCGGGGTTGGCTATTGGAATCCGTATCTTCCCATCTCCCGAAGGAGGAATGGAAGCAGAAACCGTTCCCTTCTCCTTGCCATATTGCCAAGCAATCTTTATCTCATCCATATTCAGATAAGTATATCTGTTCTCCACATCCACAACCAATTCATTGGCTGGGGAAAGAGCTTCGGTAAGTACTTTGACCGGACTATAAATTTTCTTCATATCCCAGTATTCCGGTTTGGGACGACGCCAGCCGTCGATAGGTCCCCAAGCTCCATACCCGACAGCATTCCCGTCAGGCAATTGGAAGATATCATCAATGCCCGACCAAATAGAACCGCCCAACACGCCTCGGGTCTGATACATATTTTCCCATGTGGGAGCCAAGGCCAATGCCCAATCACTGCGTATGCCCGGGTCGGTCACCAGTTCACTACGATTATAAACATTCAAGTGGCAATACTCTCCATAAACCATGGGGCGATTGCTCTGTGCAGCTACCTTATAGCCATCAGGTCCGGGATAATGAATATTTGCAATAGGAGCCGTACTTCCCTGATTATTAAATCCTCCATACGCCTGGTCGTGAAACGTATGCGGACGAGTAGAATCAGCTTTATACACATATTCTTGTATTTGGGCAAATTCTTTATTCCAATAAGACTCATTGGCCATAGACCAAAACAAGACAGAAGGGTGATTACGATAAAAATGAATCGTCTCCATATTCGCCTGGAGTATATAAGGATAGTATTGGCTATCCTGATAATTGAGTGTTTTCCAATTTTCATTGGCATGATGTCCCACCCAGCAAACCGGAGATTCTACTTCGACAAACATTCCCAGTTCATCACAGATATCCAGCATTTCCTCACAAGGAGGATAATGTGAAGTACGGACAAAATTACAATTGGCGGCACGATAAAGTTCAATATCCTTTCGTTGCCACATTGCATCCACGACACGTCCCGTCAAAGGGTGCATCTCATGCCGGCATACCCCCCGCAACTTAACGGCGCGTCCGTTTACAAACAACTCGTTTCCACGGACTTCTATCTCACGAAAGCCAAAACGTTTCTCCACGGTTTCTATCACTTCGTCATTTAAACAAAGTTCCATTCTCAACGTATAAAGATGAGGCTGTTCATTATTCCATAACAGCGGAGCGGCAACGGTATCCGAAAGAATCCCCTTCCAAACCTCTCCGACAGCCAGTTTCGGAAGACGCTGCTCTATGACATTAGGCAAACCATTGACAGACAATCGCAATGTCAATCCATTCTGTGCGTAAGTTGCCTTATTCACTACAGCAGTCTCTATCTTCAGAGCCGCATTCCGATACTCACTGTCCAAATCTGTCACAATACGCACATCCGACACATGAGTTTGAGGAACAGCCATCAGTGTCACCTTTCTGGTAATACCTCCCAACTGATGAGCGGCATACTGAGTCAGACTGCCCAGCATATCAGCCAAAGACTCACTTCTCACAGCAAGTGCCAACTCATTAACACCCGGTTTTAAATGCTTGGTCACATCTATTTCATATACAGTCATCCCCCCTAAATGATAACCTGCTTTTACCCCATTTAGATAAACATAGTATTCACTATGCACTCCGTCAAAACGTAATTTGACATTCTTATCTTTCCAATCTTCCGGCAAAACAAACGACTTACGATAACCTGCATACGCCATCGAGTCTACCTTAAATCCTTGCATCGACCACTGACCGGGAACAATAACAGACTTCCAGCCGGAAGAATCCGAGTGTTTATAAAACTCTTTTTCAGGCTGAGGATTAAACTGCCATGTTCCATTCAAAGACAAAACAGGCCGGTAAGTACCCGTAACACTTTTGGGAAGAACCGTATAAACCGGCAATACTTTTTCCACATCCACATCCGTATCAATATGATAAGTCAGCACATTTCCCAATGCCTCTTTCTCTGTACCTTCAAAAGGAACCGGAGCTTTAGAATTGGAGGAATAAAGATTCAATTCGGATACAATGGCATTTGCACCTTTCCCGGCAACTTCAAACACCAATACCAACTGGCTGTAAGCATAAGCTTTACGTGGTAAGTCCAACAAATATCTTTGCTCCTTTCCGGCTTCCAACGTTACATTTTGGATTTCATTTCCATCTACGACAATGCGTTGTTTACGTTCATGGTCAGCCAGATAAACCACTTCCAACTGATAGTCGGCATGAATATCCAACTGATTAAAAGCATAAATTACTTTTCCACCGAAATTACAGGTTATAGCTTCCTTACTGCCTTTCACCTCCGAAGGCATCGTATAATTCTCTCCTTTTACCAAAAAAGGCTGTGCACCGGGTACACCACAATCATTAGCTGCGACCCTTGTCAATGAACTTTCCTGGGCAAGTGCCGGCAATGCCCCTATAAGCATTGCTCCGGCTACTGCCAGGAAACGGTTCAATCTTTTTGTTATATTAATCTTCATCATAGAATGACACACACTTCTTTTATTTGATTATTTCATTCTCAGATTTATCTGTCCATAGCAGGGCAGAGCTTCCAATGTCTTACAATAATTTCCCCATGCTATCTCAGGATAATCCCAACGATTATTTGTGTATAAAATCAATTGCTCGTCGGCACGTTTGTTTATCCGGCAAGCCACAGAAGCATCTTCTGAAACAACCGATACCCGATGTTTGGAATCTGTTTCCGTAGAAAGTGAATAATAGTAAATATTCTCTTTCATACCTTTTGCCATTTGTGTAAGCGGCTGCTTACAATTGGCACCGGCATCTGCCCAATAATAATAGTTGTGCGTATCAGCCTGCCAAGCTTGAACCGGTTGTTCGCCGTATGCAGCCTGTCTGGACTGATAAAGGGACGTACGACCTTCATTTCCGGCAAACTCACCTTCCGGATAATAATTCCAATACCCTTTACGCTTCCAATCCAAGTGCTGGATAGCATCCGACAAATAGAAAGACAAACCTGTCTCACGTAAGAAACCATTGGGTACACCGGAAGTTTGATAATTAACCGACAACTCTCCTTTAGGAGATATCAATATATCAAACTCTGCTACAACGCCCCGGTAACTGCCGACAAGCGCTACTTTGACTGTTCCGTTTTCTTTCTCAGTGTAATTGAATGATGTTTTTTTCCAGTCCGAATCTGAAATCGTAAAATGATTGGCCATTTTACGAACCTCTGCACCCGTCAAATGATTCAGGTTCACATAAAGATTAAGGAACGGACCTTTTTCTATGATCACTTGTTCGCCGGCTTTAGCATTGACAATCAATCCTGTAGCCTTATCGAAAGGAATTTCAAAACCCTCTCCTCTTATCATCAGTTTATCACCATTATCGGTTACAATCAGTTTTTCTCCGTCAATCACAGCAGGATAGTCCACCTTTTCCACTCCCAACACAGGACGATAAGCATCAATCAAATCTCCTTCTGAAGTAAAGAACTCTACCAATAATTTCTCACCCTCTTCCCATTGCTCGGCAGGAATAGTCAAAAGTCCTTTCTGATGCGGTTCTACACATTCTAGCCTTAAAGCTTTTTTCATACCTTTATAAGTATAAAAAGCTTTTATCTCATTCAAGTTGGTATGGTCAAAACGATTGTATACAGTCAACATCAGTGGTTGTCCGGCAGTAAAAGAAAGATTGTCATCTGCCAGTAAACGCACAGGTGAATACGCTTTCTTGGTAGACCAAAATTCCGGTTTCGGACGTCTCCATACATCTACAATTCCCCATTCTCCGTATCCGACACAGTTTCCTTGATAATTTTCAGGTTTGGCAGTACGGGCAAACTCTTTCCAGAATGCGGTTCCAACCTTGGGCTGAGGCAATGCAAACACTTCATCCACATACCCCCAGATAGCTCCTCCCAATCCGCCCGGCGCATTGTACAAGCCATCCCACATCATATCAATAGATTTCCCCCAGAATTCACGGATATTAGGATCGGTCTGCAGAGTGGCATAGGTGTAACATGCCGGATGAGCCCACTCATCATATAATGCAGGTATACCATGCCCCTGAAAATTACGGGTAGACATCCCCCATTGATTGATATTGCCATATACATTCTGATAGTGCATACTGAGGATATCAAATATTTTAGCTTTCTTTTCCACTGCCGAACCGGGATAACTGAAAATAACAGGACGCGTGGTATCCGTAGCCTTCACCCAATCCCAGCAAAGTTGGAAATTTGTACCATAAACACTTTCGTTACCGATACTCCAAAACAAGACAGAAGGATGAGAACGGAAAGCTTTCACCATTTCCTGACATTGTCCCAAGTAACGGTCGGTATAAGCCGAATCACTCTGTGTATTACCCGGAGCATAATTCTTCTGCCGATAAGTATCAACAAAGCAAACAGCCGTCTCACTTTCCACATAGACGCCATAACGGTTACAAAACTCCAAGAAGCGTTCCGAAGGAGGATAATGGGAAGTACGGACAAAGTTCATATTAGATTGCTTAAAGAGCAATACATCCAGACTATCCAAGTCGGCAGTAGTGGTTCGTCCTAATGTAGGATGTATATCATGACGACAAGCTCCACGCAATTTCACCTGACGACCGTTTACCAACATACGATCCTTCACAATCTCCACTTCCCGGAAACCGATGCGGCGGTCAAAACGGGAAAGTTCCTTGTTATCTCTGTATACAGCCACTTCCAACGTATATAAATTAGGATGTTCCGCATCCCACTTCAAAGGATTTGCCACAGGCAATAAGAACGTGTTTTTCCCCTTCGCCAACTTAAAACGACTTTGCGGCAACTGTACATTTCTCCCTTCTTTATCCTTCAACTCCAATCTTGCTTCCGCACCTTCTTTACCGATAAACTCACAATCAAAGCGCAACTCGGCATCTTTATAAAGTGAATCCAAATGTGTTTCCACACTCACATCATACAAATGAGATTCAGGCAAAGCGAACAGTGTGACATCACGGAGTATGCCGCCGATAGGATGATGTGCGTATCCTGAAGCATAAGAAATTTCGTCTAAACGGTCTTCTACTTCCAATTGGATTTCGTTCTTCTTCCCTACGCGTACCAGCGAAGTAATATCAGTTTCCCAACGGGTAAAACCACCATGATGCTCACGGACAAACTTACCATTTACACTCAACTTTGCATGACTGTATACACCATCGAAGCGCAAAATAATTTGCTTTCCCGCATAGTCGGCAGGTATGGTAAATGTCTTCTTATAAAAGAACGGTTTATCATGTTCGATGGCAAACCCCTGCATAGCCGCTTCGCCGGGTACCTGAATAGTAGTCCACCGACTTTTTAGAGAGTACTTAAATGACCACGTTCCACTTAATGACATGACAGGTTGCCGCACTCCTTCCAACCGTGAAGGTAATATATAAGTTCGTCCCGAACAGACGGCACCGGATGCCGCATTCAAAGAAGAATATGAAAGCAGGCAGACACCTGCTATTAATAAAGTCTGTTTTATCGTTATCATAATTATATGAATAAGGTTAGCATTCCTTTACCACCAAAGCCAATAGAAACCAATCAGAATGGCAATGATGATGCAAGAAAAAATATTAAACAACTTACTTGTATGAAATAATGAAGCATGAATAGTGGAGCATTGTTCCAATGACCGACTACGGTTGCCCAACAAAATAATAAGACCGCAACACAACAAGAAGACGATTCCCATTCTATCCATCCAAGGCAAAGCCGGACAAAGAACTTTCAGTAAAGTAGAGAACACAAATGAACCCAATGCCGCCGAAAGCGCTCCATTTGCCGTTGCTCTCCGATAAAAGAAGCCGGCAAGAAAAATCGCCAATGCACCGGGACTCACAAAACCTGTAAATTCCTGAATATAATGAAATGCCTGATCCAATCCCGAAAGTAAAGGAGCAATGCACACCGCTATCAGCAACGAAATAAAACTCGCCCAACGCCCTGTACGCACCAACTCACTCTGCCCGGCTTTGGGACGAAGATAGGAACGATAGATATCCATTGTAAAAATGGTGGAAATACTGTTCATCATCGATGCCAGCGAACTGACAATCGCTGCCGTAAGAGCAGCAAATGCAATCCCTTTTACTCCCACAGGCAACAGGTTGCTCAGCAACCAAGGATAAGCCTCATCCGATTTTTCCAAAGGAGCATCCAAAGCAAATGCCGCAATGCCCGGAATAACGACCAGCAACGGAATCAACAATTTGATGAAACCGGCAAACAACATACCATTTTGCGCCTCACTTACCGATTTGGCAGCCAACGCACGCTGAATGATATACTGATTGCATCCCCAATAATATAAATTGGCAACCCATAACCCTCCTATGATAACCGATACCCCGGGAAGATCCATATACCCGGGATGTGATTTATCAAGTATAAGATGGAATTTATCTTCCGCCTGATGACAAAGATTAGTAAATCCGGAAATAACACCTTCCCCATTGCCAAGCATATCGAGCGCAATGTAAGTTGTTATCAATCCACCGCCTATCAAAAACACAACCTGAATAACATCGGTCAATGCCACGGCTTTCAATCCTCCATAAATGGAATAAATTCCGGCAAAGGCCGCCAGTCCTATTATCCCTGCCAACATAGGAACTCCCATAACATTCTCAATCGTCAACGCTCCTAAATAAAGAATGGAAGTTAAATTGATGAATATGAATACCGCCAACCAGAAAAAAGCCATTACAGTCTTCACCCGGCGGTCAAAGCGTTCCTCCAAAAATTGTGGCATCGTAAAGATTTTCTTCTCCAGGAAAATAGGAATAAAAAACTTAGCCACAATCAGCAGCCCCAATGCCGCAATCCATTCATACGTCGCCATGGCCAGCCCGATGGCATAACCGGAGCCCGACATGCCGACAAACTGTTCTGCCGAGATATTGGATGCAATAATAGAAGCCCCTATTGCCCACCAAGCCAAGCCTCTGCCGGCTAAAAAATAGTTACTGGCATCTTGTGTCTCTCCTTTGCCTCTACGCGAAACGAAGAGTCCTACCAACAAAATAAGCAAGCAGTAGGCGATAAAGACTATTAAATCAATTGTTGATATATTCATATTGCCATTTTCTTAACGGATTATAAACGGATAATGATTCTCTCCGGAAACAACACCGGGTACATCGGCCACAAACAAACTTCCACTCAAAGGATAAGCCTGTATCTCAGCTTCCGACAAGCCATCTACAGCCGTTGTAATAAATAACCGATTACGCTCCTTGCCCCCAAAAGTGCACGAAGCTACATTAGGAACCGGAACTTCTATTTTATCGACAAGCTGCCCGGTTGACGGACTCCAAACGTACACACCGAATCCTCCCCAATGAGCCACCCACAAAAGTCCGTTGGCATCAATGGTCATTCCATCCGGCACTCCATATTCCACGGGAACCTGTACTGCAGTACGGATAAAATAAATAGCCCCGGTCAAATAATCATAAGCATACTCTTCAATACACCTTCTGCCGGAATCAACATAATACATACGGTCTCCTTTCCGGTTCCAAACAATTCCATTAGGAATGCTTTGTTGTCCCAAAACAGGCGTCAAAGATAAATCATTATCTACACAATACAGACTTCCGTTGCCATTATGTTCGCTGCAATGCATCACTCCACACCAAATACGTCCCTCCGGTGATGCCTTGCAATCATTGGTACGCCACTGCGGATGCAGACATGGAAATTCTATCAGTGTTTTATAAGTCTTTTTCTCCAAATCATAAGCAATAAAACGATTTTTCATTGCCAGAAGCACTTCATCCCCGTGCCCCTTCCACGGAATAACGGAAGTTATCATTTCCGGAAAAGTATGCTCTTTCACCGTACCTTCGTCAGGAGTATATTGATATAAAATTCCATTATCAATGTCTACCCATAACAAACATTCCAAACCGGGCATCCATGTAGCAGCCTCACCGGTCCGATTATAACAACGATGTAATAGAGTTGCATTCATCATCATATATTTTAAAATACCAATTGAAAACTCATTTTAAGAATCTTGCATCAATGCCGATCGTCCACCATCCATCAAAATGGTTGTTCCGCTTATAAACCCTGCCATGGGAGAAGCAAGATAAACACATAGTGCGCCGACTTCTTCTACCGTACCGATTTTTTTTACCGGATGAAGATTAATCGTACGTTGACGTTCGGCCATAGCATCCGGAAACGAATTGAACCAAGTATCGTTTCCCGCCGTATCTATAAATCCGGGCGCTACGCCGACTGTCCGTATCTTCGGTCCCCACTCTATGGTCAGACTCCGGACAAGCCCGGTGATAGCTGTCTTTGTAACGTTATAAGGGAAACATCCCGGAATGGAGCAAAAAGCATGATTGGAAGTCATCAATAAGATAACCCCATTGCCGCTTTGTTCCAAATAAGGTTTGGCAATCCTGGCCAAACGCCAATGGGAAGCCAAGTTCAAATCCAAATTGTACGCCCACCGGCTTTCCGAACATTCCGCCGCACCTTCAAATACATTCATTCCGGCATTGGAAACAACAATATCCAGCCGCCCGAAAGTGGCTATCACCTCTTGCACCAGCTTTTCCAATTCCTCTTCCTGTGTGACATCTGCCTGAACATAGAGTGCCTTGCAACCCTCTCCTTCCACAGCTTGCAAAAATGCCGAAACGCTATCGTCACTTTCCGGTTTACGCGCACATCCTGCCACACAAGCCCCTGCACGGGCAAACTCATGTGCGGTGCCCAGTCCGATACCGGAGGACACTCCGGTTATCAGGACCACTTTTCCTGTTAAGTCTATTTGAAACGGCATACGCATTAAATATAAAAGTTCTCAGGAGGATTACTTGTAATACCCGGATGCTTTTCCATCTCTTCTTCCACCAAATCGACTCCCAACCCCGGGCGATCCGACAAATGTAAATGCCCGTCATAAACCATATCGGCAATGGGATGGTCAATCACAGTATCTCTCCAGGGAACATCATTGAACATAAACTCCTGACGGAAGAAATTGGGAACGGAAGCACATACATGCGATGAAGCAAGAGTAGATAAAGGACCATTGGGATTATGAGGAGCCAACAAAACCTGATAAGCCTCGGCCATAGTAGCCATTCGTTTCATCTCCGACGGACCTCCACACCGAGTAATATCCGGCATGATGATATCACATACATGTTTTTCGAGCAATGAGCGAATGCCAAAACGAGTATAATGACGCTCACCCACACAAATAGCAACATCCGAAGGTATACGTTCACGCATGGCACGCAATGTTTGAGAACTTTCCGGACCTGCCGGTTCCTCATACCAGGCAATATCCAATGTTGCCAAACGCTCTGCCATCTTCACGGCAATGCGGTAATTAAGCATGGCATGAGTTTCAATCATGATATCCACCTCCGGCCCCACTGCCTCACGAACAGCCTTTGAAACATTGAACGCCAAGTCCTGTTGTGCAGGAGTCAGTGTCAGATTGGATGCCAAATCTTCACCATAGAAATAATTGGTATGTGCAAACGGATCAAACTTCAATCCCGTAAATCCGGCAGCCTTCACCGCACGTGCCTGTTCTGCATAATCGGCTTCATTGTGCCCCCCCTTCGTAAACCAGTAATTGGCATACAAAAGAATATCCTTACGGTAAGCTCCTCCCAAAAGTTCATAACACGGCACGCCCAATACCTTTCCTTTCAAATCAAGCAATGCCATATCAATGCCACTAATGGCACACATACTGGCACCATAGGGTCCTACCCAGTTTAAGTCACGATAAAGTTTTGTCCAGATAAAATCCGTCTTCATCGGGTCAAGTCCGATAATGCGACTGCCTATATGTTTTGCCGCCTCGTATACGATGGGGCTTCCCGGCCAGTTGGTAGCCTCGCCTACACCTGTATAACCTTCGTCCGTATATATCTTCAACAAAGTCCAATTGTACTTGATGCCTTGCACCAACCATACTTTTACATCTGTTATTTTCATCTTTTCCTGCTTTATAAATTACATAATACCAAATTTATCAAATGCATCCCGGGCTTTCATGCCTTCCTGTATCTTCTTCAAGACAATGCGTTCGCCACGCGCTTTCTCCAAAGCACGAGTAAACACCTCTTCTTCTATTTGACGCGGCACCACACATACACCGTCAATATCTCCCACCAGCATATCACCATCGTTTACCAACACGCCTTCAATTTCGATAGGTACACGATAGTCAATCACCTTTCCGCGCGGAGCCTGATCCTGAGCATAAGGACCGTAAGAAAAACAAGGGAAATTTAAAGCCAGAATTCCTTTCGTATCGCGAGAGTAACCATTCACCACCGCACCGGCAGCTTTACACTGCATAGCGCGCGCACTCATCAACTCTCCCCATAAAGCATAAGAAGGAGAAGAGCCGGAACAAATATAGATTTCACCTTCTTTCAAGTCATCCAATGCTTCGAGCATCAAACCGAAAGAGCGTTTCAGAACCGGATTTGTCCCGCTTGTTCCCTGATTATCATATACATCGGCCTCCAATACAGTCATGGCACGTCCCGCAACAAACATATCATCGCGAAGCGGACGAATATGAGGCGGCAGGAATTGATGGGTATACCCCATCTTGTCCATAATATCTCCGACAACTGCCGTATAGAGTTCTCCCTTTATCAAGGAAACCAACTCTTTGTCATCGTTCCATTCTTTCATTTTTTTGTTCTATTAAAAGATTGTTTTTACTCTGTTATAGTAACAGCAAAGGTAGTCTGCTTTTAAAAAAGAAAGAACTTTTCAGGACTATTGCACTTATGTAAAAAGGCGAAAATATAACCAAAACATATACAAAACGGAAGTACTATTTTGCCACATCGCGCGGAGATACCCCCATCTGTTGTTTAAAGATGCGTGAAAAGTATTGCGGTGACTGAAAACCACACTGAAAGCATACTTCTTTTATGGACATTTCCGTGTTTCTTAAAAGTTCCACCGCTTTATTGATTCTTATCTGATTCAGATAATCCAACGGAGAAAGATTCAAATACTGTGAAAACAGGTTTCTGAGATAACGTTCACTGATACCTACTTCTTCCGCCACCTTATTTATATTGATATCCGAATGATAATTCAACCGGATATAAGCAATGGCTTTTCTCAACGAGTCATTGGTACAGATAGGTAAATAAGCTTCATCCATATAGCGATAGATAAGCACCAGCAACTCTGCATAGTACATCACGACCAAGTATTGATAATACACACTTTTTGTCTCCAGCTCATTCACAATGCGCTGCACTACCCGCATGATACGGACATTATTCACAATTTTAATCAGCCGGTTCTCTTCAGAAAACAAGAATACGGAAGTAGGTACCGAAGCATCTTTGCCCACCCGGGAGTTCAAGTTAAAGTTAGAAAATATTTCGGGCAAAAATTCCAGCTGCATTAAAGTTGTCCCTTCACTGCCCGCCTCAAACAAATGATTGACGTCTGAAGTAATGACCATTATCTCTCCTTCCTTGAAAGTCACGCTTTCATTATCCAAATGAAGAATACAATAGCCTTTCTTCACATAGTTTATCTCAATGCGCAAATGCTTATGCGGACCATACGTTTCCGAAGGATAAAACGAGATAAAGCGAAACACATCCGCCAGACGCTTACTCTTTAAATTTTCGGTTATCTGCTCCAATATCTCCCAAAGGGAAGAGTGTACGGCACATGCATCCATAATCTTCTTTATTTCTTTGTAATACAAATATAAAACGATTTCTTCATTTATTCCACTGCTAAGTCTATCCGACTGCCCGGCTGAGTATCATATTCCACCACTTTATGCTCAAAAGGAGAAAAGACTGCAAGACGGCCCCCTTTTTCAGCGTAAATTTCCAGTCGGACAACCTTTCCATCCTTGAGAGCCGCCGAGACAAGAAAACCTCCCATGGCCCGCAGGTTGTTAAAAGATACATTCTTCCAACTTTCGGGAACTGCCGGAAAGACCCGTATCACTCCCGTATGGCTCTGCAATAACATTTCATGTATGCCTGCAGCAAAAGCAAAGTTTCCCTCAAGCGTAAAAGGGCGATATGTGAACTTCGATTTCCCGCTGGCAGACTGGTCACCATTGGCATGGAACGTATTTTTCAAGCAGAAGCATTCGGCAAAAGTTCTCAATGCTTTTGCTGCTTCTTCACCGTTGAATGCACGCGCCTGCATATTGGCAAACCAACTATATGTATATCCGGTCCAATAATCCGGTCCGTAATCATTCATTTTCTTTAAAGTGGCACGAATGATTCGTTGCGCCTTTTCGCCGTCGCTCCAGTCTATGATGCCCAGCGGATGAATGGCCAATGCATGAGAGAAATGACGATGAGATGCATTATAAGGAAATCCTTTGGCAAACGTAAGGCTTCCCTCATTATCCAAATCAAAATCAGGCAATTGGCTTTTCAATTTATTCCAATGCGCTGCTTCGGTCTTTATTCCCAGTTCATTTGCCATCTCCGCCCCCGCACCAAACAGGAAATGCATCAGCGATAAATCATAATTTGTCATATCCTTGAACCATGCCTGCAATGAATTATCATAAATTTCGGGACTTGAGCTGAACTCCAAGCGACGAAACCCTTTGCTGTCGACAATCGAATTTTGCTCCATGTATACAGCTACATCCTTCAAGAAAGGATAAGCTCTTTCTTTCAAGAACTCCTTATCGGCAGAATATTTCCAGTGCAAATAAAAATGCTGTGCCAACCAAGCTCCCGCCGTTTGAGACATGGCATACTGAATCCATCCTCCCATAGGTTCTCCCGTCAGAGTGCAAACCCCGGGCACATTCATACCCTCTGTTTCAAAATATTGGCGAGTATAGCGTTTGTAAGTGTCACGCTGATTCCACAATGTATTCAGATATCCCAACCCCTCAGACAAGTGATTGCCCGCATACGCAGGCCAATAACTGAGTTGTGTATTCAGGTCGTGATGATAATCCCCCTTCCATGGTGGTAATTTACCGTTATCGGCAGTCCATACAGCCTGCAAAGAAATAGGATAAGAATTTTCACGAGTTGCCGAACCGAACTTATACATCTCATTATAATATTGTTTTTGCAAAATACTGTCCGGAAGAGAAACAGACGACTGTGCCCAATAATGTTCCCAATAATCAAGATGCGCTTTATAGTCCTTTGCCAGGCCACGGAGCATAGCAGTCGACGTCTCTTCTTCTGCCTGTTCTCCGCTCAAGGAAGACGTGATGCTCCACGTTCCATACAGTGTATTTCCCTGCCGTTCCCATTTCACCACCACATCGTAAGAAAAATCTCCATATCCTTTCTGATGATACACCAATTCATTGTCTTTACGGATTACACTTCCCTGCTCATATCCCAGTCGTTGCAAATCCTGTCCCGAAACCGGACTTGCTTCGGCACTGCTCCCCTCTTGCCTATATCGAGGAGCCACCAACACAGGCTCCAGCTCCGTAGTCAGATTTTTAAAAACAAACCACCCCACCGGTTCTGTAGCATGAACAAATGTTTGCATTTGAGTACCATTTGCCCAAGTAGCTTCACACAAAGCATTATCCAGATACAAACGTACTTGTACAGGCTTTCCAAGTTTCGTCAACGGAAACTCCAAAGCCGCTCCCGGTATTTTGGAAGGAGCAGGCATCCTGTCATAGGGTTCGTCGAATTTCTTCTGCACAGGCCGATAATCACCCTTACGGATATGTTCCTTGACCCATGCAAAGCGATAATTATTCCCCGACAGACTATCTGCCGGACGCAAATCCCACAAATCGGTACGGTCCAAGGAAAAGCGCAAGGCGGTATCTTTCTCCCATACCAACGCACCTACCGTGGCGTTTCCCAATGGAATGCCTTCATCCCAACTTTGTGCCAAAGCCGGAAAGACCAAATCATTACCTGATGCCGTAACGGGACAATAATCTGCCGGAGTGCTGCAACTCATCATTCCCGCCATCAGACCTAGTACAAATATCGTTTTCAATTTCATGTCATTCAGTATATCAAATTCAAGAATCTTTTGCAAACATACACAAATCAAATGAAAACAAGGCTCTAAATTCCAAACTTACTTTTAACAAATTCGGAATAAATGGAAAGAAAACATGTAGAAAATGGACAGCAACAGACATGCTTGGCAATCCGGAACGGACTCCTAAGCTTTTTCTTACTTCACACTAAGGCTTTATCTGCCAACAACCAGTACGTCCCACTATAGCAGGACGTATGTTCCATTGCAGCAGGACGTACGTTCCACTACAGTAGGACGTACATCCCATTGCGGCAGGACGTACTAACATGGCAATCAGAAAACGTTAGTCCGGCGGAGGAAAAGCTTTAATGTTACCGTTCCATCCTTCTGCCCTTATATAATAATGTATAGCTTACACACTCATAATGAGCACATTCCATCATATCCGTTTTTTATAATTATCTTTTATGCAAGTACCGAATTCTCCAATTCATACCATTAACTTCTTTTACGTCTTTATTTCATTCATTGTAACTTTGCCGCCATCAAAACAACTTCTCAGAAAGGAATATTTTTAATCTTAATTAAAAACTAATATTATGCTAAAGAAAAATCAAGCTATGAAGCTTATTCTGCTAGCCGGAGCCTTAAGTTTTCCGGTAACCGGTATGGCAGAACAGATGCCTAATCAGCCTAGAACAAGTATTTCCCAACAAAACGGGAAAGTTACAGGTACTGTAGAAGATGCCTTGGGAACTGTTATCGGAGCTACGGTTGTTGTTAAAGGAACAACAAACGGAACAACCACCGACATTGACGGACGATTCACCCTGGAAGGAGTAAAAAAAGGAAGTATCCTACAGATTTCATTTGTAGGATATACTACGAAAGAAGTAAAGTATACCGGACAATCCGTCCTTAAAATCATGCTACAAGAAGACACCAAGACCTTGGATGAAGTAGTAGTGGTAGGTTTTGGTACACAAAAGAAAGTCAACCTGACCGGTTCCGTAGGTACCGTAGACTCAGAAGCACTCGCATCCCGCCCCGTACAAAATGCTGTACAAGCCCTGCAGGGTGTAGTACCGGGATTACAAATCACCACTACCAGCGGTGCATTGGATAATAAGATGAGCATGAGTATCCGCGGTACAGGAACTATCGGCGATGGTTCTGATGCAAGTCCGCTAGTGTTGATTGACGGCATGGAAGGAGACATCAACTCCATCAATCCACAGGATATTGAAAATATCTCTATCCTGAAAGATGCCGCAGCCGCTTCTATCTATGGTTCGCGTGCACCCTTTGGTGTAATTTTGGTAACCACCAAAAGTGGAAAGAGCGGAAAAACGACCATAAACTATAATAATAACTTCCGCTGGGGACAGCCCGTAAGAATTCCCAAGCAAATGGATTCATATACATTTGCCACTTTCTACAACGATGCAAATATCAATTCGGGAGCAGGAGCTTATTTTAATGCAGAACACCTGCAACGCATCAAAGATTATCAAGATGGTAAAATTACCGACGGAGTTCTAGCTGATGCCAACAATAAATACTGGCTCGACGGATATGCCGGCGGTAATGCAAATACAGACTGGTATGATGTGATATATCGCGAATGGACATCCTCACAAGAACATAACCTGAGTTTCAGTGGTGGTAATGACAAAGTCAATTATTATATATCCGGTAACTTCATGGATCAAAAAGGATTGATGGAATTCAACCAAGATACCTACAAACGTTATACCGGTACCGGAAAAATCAATGCACAACTGACTGATTGGGCAAAAGTGAATTATACCAGCCGCTTTACACGCGAAGACTTTCATCGTCCTGCCTATCTGACCAATGCATTATTCCGCGACTTGGCACGCCAAGGCTGGCCCACACTGCCTGTATATGACCCCAACGGATACATGTTCCACTCTCCTTCTCCGGCACTCCCCCTCCGTGATGGTGGAAAACACAACATTCAAACAGACAATATATATCAGCAAATATCTCTTATTCTTGAACCGATAAAGAACTGGATTACCCATGTGGACTTTAACTACAGAATCAATACTGTGAACAACCACTGGGATACACAGACTTTGTATAATCACGATGTACAAGGAAATCCATACCCCATCGGCTATTATCAAGACACAGAAGCTCATGAAGACCAAACCAAAGAGAACTATATGAACTTCAATGCTTATACGGAATATTCGCACAGCCTTGAATCGGGACATAACTTTAAAGGTATGATTGGTTTTCAAGCCGAAGAAATGAAACAACAAACATTCGGTGCGACCCGCAAAGGTATTATCGTACCCGAATTACCTGAAATTGATATTACCACCGGACTGGATTATACCGGAAAAGTAGTAACTCCTTCCGTAAACGGTTCGCGCGCAGCTTGGTCTACCGCCGGTTTCTTCGGACGTATCAATTATGACTACAAAGGCAAATATCTGGCAGAAGTCAATATCCGTTATGACGGTACCTCACGTTTCCGCCGCGAACAACGCTGGAACTGGTTTCCTTCATTCTCTCTCGGTTGGAACATTGCCCGCGAAAACTTCTGGGAATCATTGAGCGAATATGTAGGGACCTTGAAATTACGCGGTTCTTATGGAGAATTAGGTAACCAGAATACCAAATCATGGTATCCCACTTACCAAACCTTAGGTGTTTCTGCCGGTGGCGGCGGTTGGATACAAAACGGTATCAAGCCCAATACAGCTACAGTTCCCGGATTGATTAGTTCTACCATGGGCTGGGAACGCATACGCAATTGGAATATCGGTCTTGACTTCGGTGCCTTCAATAACCGTCTGACCGGTTCGTTCGATTATTATACCCGCGAAACACTAGACATGATAGGCCCTGCCCCCGAACTTCCGAGCATCCTTGGCTTAAGCGTACCCAAGACCAACAATACCGACTTGAGAACTTATGGTTTCGATTTAGAAATAGCTTGGCAAGATCGTCTGAGAAACGGACTGGGTTATGGAATCAAATTCGTTCTATCAGATTCGCAAACAGAAATCACCCGTTACCCGAATCCTACCAATACATTGGACAAATATAGAAAAGGTAGAATGCTGGGAGACATTTACGGTTATGAAACTATCGGTATAGCTAAATCTGACGCAGAGATGGAAGAACATCTGGCTTCTCTTCCCAATGGAGGACAAAACGCCCTTGGTTCCAACTGGGAAGCCGGCGACATCATGTATAAAGACTTAAACGGTGACGGTAAAATAGACGGCGGAGGCAATAAGTATGATGACATGGGCGACAGAAAAATACTCGGCAACAACAAACCTCGCTATCAATTCGGTATTGACCTGAATGCAGATTGGAAAGGTTTCGACTTCCGTGCATTCTTCCAGGGAGTAATGAAACGCGACTACTGGCAAGGCAGTGCATACTTTTGGGGAGCCACCTCATTGTGGCATTCTACCGGCTTTGTAGAACATGCCGATTACTTCAGAGCCGAACCTTCAAATGATTTGCCAACCAATCTGGACGCCTACTATCCGCGCCCCATCTTTGGTTCCGACAAAAACAAGCAGACACAATCCGGTTACTTGCAGGATGCCTCTTATATCCGTCTGAAAAACCTTCAATTCGGATATACCCTGCCGGTATCTCTCACCAAGAAATTTGCCGTATCTAAATTACGCATATTCGTATCAGGTGAGAACTTGTGGACCGGAACCTCACTAACCAAGATATTCGACCCTGAAACAATCGGCGGTGGAGACGAATACAATGGAAATGCATATCCGTTAAGCAGGACATTCTCTGTGGGATTGAACGTAACCTTATAATCATTAAAAAAAACAATAATTATGAAACATAGTAATATATTCAAATATGTAGCCGGAGTCGCCGTTTTGGGCTTCATGACTTCCTGCAACGATTTTTTGGACCAAGAACCGATGTCTTCCGTTTCACCGGAAAAATATCTGAAAGATGAATCCCAGCTGGAAGCCTATGCCAACAAACTCTATACAGACATACTTCCCGGACATGCCTACGGATACGGACTTTATGGAGAAGACAACCACACAGACAATCAAGCGGGTTTCGGTTATAACAACCGATACATTCCCGGACAATGGAAAACTTCTCAATCTTCGGGAGGCTCATATAGCTTTGGAAATATTTATAGTTGTAACTATTTCTTTGAAAAAGTATTGCCAGAGTTTGAAGCCGGCACCATTTCCGGAGCAGAAGAGAAAATACGCCAATACATCGGAGAAATGTATTTCATGCGCGCATACGAATATTTCAAACGCCTCCGTTCATACGGTGATTTCCCTATTGTCAAGGCTACCCTACCCGACCAAATGGAACCGTTGGTAGAAGCCAGCAAACGCTCACCACGTAACGAAGTGGCACGCTTCATTCTATCGGATTTGGATTCCGCCATCGAGATGATGTCTTCGGGAAAGGGAACAGAAAAAACCCGAATCAACCGTGAGTGTGCACTGCTGATGAAATCACGTGTAGCTCTATTTGAAGGTACTTGGCTGAAATACTTCAAAGATACTCCTTTCGTTCCCAACGGACCGGAATGGCCGGGAAAGAGTAAAGAATATAATGCTAATTATCAATATCCGACAGGAGATATCGATAAAGAAATCGACTTCTTCCTGACAGAAGCCATGAACGCAGCCAAGGAAGTGGCCGACGCAACCCAACTGGTTGAAAACACCGGAACAATACAACAGGCTATCTCCGAACCGGCCAACCCCTACATGGATATGTTCGGAGATGAAGATATGTCGGACTACAGCGAAGTACTCTTGTGGCGTCCATACAGCAAAGCATTGGGATTGACACACGGTGTCGCAACAGCCGCCCAACACGGGAACTATGGAATAGGTGTTACACGCGGCATGGTAAACGGATTCCTGATGGCAAACGGCTTGCCTGTCTATGCAGCAGGCAGCGGATATCAAGGAGATGAAACTATATCCGATGTCCGTAAAGGTCGCGACTCACGTTTACATATCTTTTTAAAAGAACCGGGACAAATAAATGTTTTATTCGAATCGGCAGAAGGTGATATGGCAGTGCCTATCGAACCATTCCCGGTAATCCTTAACAATAATGCAGAAAAAGGATATTCTACCGGATATGCACTCCGCAAAGGAAATAATTATGACCAAAAATATTTAGGTAACGGGCTATGCTATACCGGCGCACTGATATTCCGTGGCACAGAAGCGCTGCTCAACTATATAGAAGCATGTTATGAGAAGAATGGTTCTTTAGACAATATTGCCCAAAGCTATTGGACACAGATAAGAAAACGTTCTCATGTAGATACAGACTATAATAAAACCATCGCTGCCACCGACATGGCTAAAGAAGCGCTTAATGACTGGGGAGCTTATTCGGCAGGCAAACTGATAGACCCGACCCTCTACAACATCCGTCGCGAACGCCGCTGCGAACTGATGGCAGAAGGTTTACGCTATATGGATCTGATGCGTTGGAGAGCTATGGATCAGATGATTTCCACTCCATATCACATTGAAGGTTTCAAATTATGGGGAAGCATGCAGCATTGGTACGATAATGAAGACGGTACTTCGCAACTGGTTTATGGTATGGATAATCCTAAAGCCAATGTTTCTGACCCGGCTATCAGTCCATACTTGCGTCCTTATGAAAAGAATAACAACAACCTGGCTAAAGACGGCTATCGCTGGGCTATGGCTCACTATCTGGAACCATACAGAATTCAAGATATGGATATCACGTCAGGCGACGGTTCCATTGAGAACTCACCCATCTATCAAAATCCATATTGGCCAACAGAACCCAATATGCCTCCATTAAAATAATAATACGAGGAAATAATTTTCTGTACTCAAAAAAGGGATTGTGTCTAAACGTTGATAATACTGTCATTTTGTTAGTAGGGCGAGGTTCGCTCGCCCGAAAACAGTTTGCTTTGTGTATTACTCCCAAGGTCGTGGTCATCGGTAGAGGCAGGGGTTGCCTGCCCCTACCGATGATGATTTGATAGACCGGTTTAGTTTTGACACACCCTTTTTAATTTCTAAAAAGACATTGCTTGATAAGCCTCAGCCAATTGCTTCATCGCTTGCTCAATCACAGAACGCGGACTTGCCACATTCAGACGCATATATCCTGTGCCTTCCTTTCCGAACATCGCTCCGTCATTCAATGCCAGATGCGCTTTATCTGCAAAGAAATCGTTTAGTGCTTCCTGGTTTAATCCCAGTTCACGGCAATCAAGCCAAACCAAATAAGACGCTTGCGGACGGATGGCTTTAATCTTGGGGGCATGAGTTTTCAGGAAATTGTCGACATAATCAATGTTTCCCTGTATGTAAGACAGACATTGGTCAAGCCATTCCGTTCCGTGTGTATATGCCGCTTCTACAGACAGGAAAGCAAATACATGCCCCATATCCAGTTCACCGGCATCCATAAACTTACGGAACCGTGCACGCAAATCTTCATTAAAGATAATAGCATGCGAAGCAGCCAAGCCCGGCATATTAAATGCCTTGCTGGGCGACATGAATGTCACCGAGTTCATCTTTGCCTTTTCACTGATAGTAGCAAAAGGACGATGTTTGTAAGGAGGAAGAGTCAGGTCTGCATGAATTTCGTCAGAGAACACCAATACCTTTTCTTCGTAACAGATTTCCGCCACTGTGCGCAGTTCGTCTTCTGTCCACACCACACCACCGGGGTTATGAGGATTGCATAAAATGAACAGTTTACAGCCTTTTATCTGTTCACGGAAGGCATCCAAATCCATTCGATACATACCATCCTCCCATTTCAAGGGATTAGTAACCAATATACGTTCATTGCGAGTCGTCACCCAAGCGAAAGGATGATAGACAGGAGGCTGAATCATCACCTTATCTCCCGGTCGGGTGAAGCAGTTCATTGCCATACCGATGCCGGGAACAATGCCGGGAACAAAGTTTATCATCTCTTTTGTGACATCCAAATCATAGCGTTGTTTCACCCAATTAATGATGGCCCGATAGTAGCTGTCAGGCTTCCCCGTATAACCCAACACTTCACACTCACAGCGTTTGCGGATTGCGTCCACGATAAAAGGAGCTGTACCAAAGTCCATATCTGCCACCCACAAAGGAATCAAATCCGAACGTCCCCACACTTCCTTCGCCTCTTCCAGCTTCACGGCGGCAGTGCCGTTGCGGTCTATTACTTTATCAAAATCGTATTTCATCATTTGTATCTTTTAAAATCGAATTCAAATATATAGAAAAAGTCCGCAACAATCCATATAAGGACGGAAAATCTTCCGTCCTTATTCATCAATCCCTCTATTTAAGTGCCTTCAGCACTTCAGGCATCATAGTCCACACAAAGTTTTCATCCTGTGCTGTATAGAGATTACCATCCACCACAGATTTCTCATCTGTCGCCTGCCCCTTGGTGACAGCCGGTTTTGCTAACGGATGCACTGCCAGTTTCTTATCTTCCGTTACTCCTGCAAAATCGAACAACATACCTGCCGCACAATGACCTATCAATATTTTACCTTTTTCGCCGAAAGCCTTCAATACAGACATCAAATCAATATTATAAGGTTTATCCGCATTCTGTGCAAACACAGGAACCGCATCTCCGCATGAAAATACCACAGCATCAAATTCATCTTCATGTCCTACCAAATGCGCAATTACATCATCTGCCACCAATTTAACGCCCGAATTTGTTTTAATTTCCTTTGTTTCCGCCACTGCATATACCTTATAAGATATACCGTTCTCAAAAAAGGCTTCCAAATACTGGAACAAACCGAATCCGTTCACCGGATTCACTGCCAAAACCGCAACTTTCTTTGCCATAATCTTAATGTATTAAATAAAACAATAAATATATCTGTTAAAACAATAGTTATCTTTAGTAAGTTTATTACTTTTGTGCGACAAATGTAACGTGCTTCTGCTATAAAAACAAGAAGGCACCTCATCATAAGCTAGTTACACAAGAGTAACCATTGTTGAACAACAACGATATACAAAAGATAAAAAAATGCAAAACTTCCATCCCAACGGTAATTGTCCCATACGAGACGTGCTCAGCCGTATTGGTGACAAATGGTCTATGCTGGTTCTTATCACACTACATACAAATGGAATCATGCGGTTCAGTGACATTCACAAAACAATAGCCGATGTATCACAACGAATGCTCACCGTCACTCTACGCACATTGGAGTCCGACGGACTGGTAGAACGAAAAGTATATGCCGAAGTTCCGCCACGGGTAGAATATCGCCTGACGGAAAGAGGACTAAGCCTGATACCTCACCTTGAAGGGTTAGTCAGTTGGGCTTTACAGCAAATGCCGGGGATTATGGAAAGCAGAGAAAAAAATGATTCAGTTCAAAAAAACATATAAAGGCTACCGAAAGGAGAGAATATGCCTACCTCCATGCTTAGACGCGGTTCATTTACAGAATAGAATAAGCACCGCTCCTATTAATAAAGCAATGCCCGCAAGCAAAATGATGAAAAGCAATTTACCTTTGAGAAAACTGTTACGTTCCTTTTCTTCCCATTCCCTGGTTTCATGAGCAATACGTTCCAATTGTTCATAAGACACATCAGACTCCGAACGTTTGCCCTTCACACCGAGTAGACGATTCCGTGTCTCATTCAACCGTTCGCGACTCGCCCGGCGAAGCTCCCTGTTTTCCTTGTCACGCCGCATCATGTCATTGATGCATCCTAGAGTTCCCATACGCCCTCCTTATTTAATGAATAATGATAGACTACAATGTAGACCTATCTATCTACAAAGATACTTTTTTAATCTCAGAATACAGACTATTGAGACGAGGAAAAAATATTTTTGAAAAAAAACTTCTTATTTATTTGTTTTTGCTAGAAAAGTATTACTTTTGCAGCGTATTCAATAACAAAGAGAACAAAATGAAAGCATTATACAATACATACTTCTTTTTCTTTTATTACTTTTACTTTAGCAACAAAGTGAAGCGGGAGTTTGTATGTGTACGTTAAACAACGATTAAGACAATGTGATAATAACAACGAAATCCCGCTTCCGGCAGAAGCGGGATTTTTTTATAATATATATACGAATGAAAAAGATAGCAATACAAGGTGTACCGGGCTCATATCACGACATCGCCGCCCACAAGTTCTTCCCCGGGGAAGAAATCGAACTAATCTGCTGTTCCACGTTCGAAGAAATCTTTGCGAACATGAAGCAGGATAGTAATGTGATTGGTATGCTCGCCATCGAGAACACCATTGCAGGCAGCTTGCTGCACAACTACGAGTTACTGCGCGAAAGCGGAATGACCATTGTCGGCGAACATAAACTGCGCATCAAACACAGCTTCATGTGCTTGCCGGACGACAATTGGGAAACACTGATAGAAGTCAACTCACACCCCGTCGCCTTAGCGCAATGCCGCGAATTCCTGATGCAACATCCCAAGCTGAAAATTGTGGAAACGGAAGATACGGCAGGAAGTGCGGAAGCCATCAAACGGGAAAATCTGAAAGGACATGCCGCCATCTGCTCCAGATATGCCGCCGATTTGTACGGAATGAAGGTATTGGAAGAAGGCATCGAAACAAACAAACACAACTTCACCCGTTTCCTGGTAGTGGCCGACCCATGGAAAGCCGATGACCTGCGTGAACGTTCGAAAGTGAACAAAGCCAACATCGTTTTCTCCCTCCCTCATAACGAAGGAAGTCTGTCGCAAGTGCTCTCTATCTTTTCTTTCTATAAAATAAACCTGACCAAAATTCAATCATTACCGATTATAGGCCGCGAATGGGAATATCTGTTCTATGTAGACGTGCTCTTCAATGATTATTTGAGATACAAGCAGTCTATCGACGCCGTTTCACCATTAACAAAAGAACTTAAAATATTAGGAGAATATGCAGAAGGAACATCAACCATATAATATTCAGCCGGCAGACCGCCTGGCGAATGTTAGCGAATACTACTTCAGCCGTAAACTGAAAGAAGTGGCACAGATGAATGCCGAAGGTAAAAACGTAATCAGCCTGGGTATCGGAAGCCCTGATATGCCTCCTTCGGAAGAAACCGTCAATGTGTTGTGCGAACAGGCAAAGCGTCCTGATGTGCACGGATACCAACCCACTGTCGGCATTCCCGAACTACGCAAAGCCATGGCCGACTGGTACAAACGATGGTATAATGTAGAGCTTAATCCGGCAACCGAAATCCAACCCCTGATTGGTTCGAAAGAAGGCATCCTGCATGTTACGCTGGCATTAGTCAATCCGGGTGACCAAGTGTTGGTTCCCAATCCGGGCTATCCCACTTACACTTCTTTAAATAAGATATTGGGAAGTGAGATTGTGAACTATAACCTGCGCGAAGACAACCATTGGCAACCCGACTTTGAGGAACTGGAACAGATGGACTTGAGCCGTGTCAAGATTATGTGGACCAACTATCCCAATATGCCGACCGGAGCGAACGCCACCATGGAACTATATGAAAAGCTGGTTGACTTTGCACGCCGCCACAACATCGTGATTGTAAACGACAACCCATACAGTTTTATCCTGAACAAGAAACCGTTGAGCATCCTCAATGTGCCCGGCGCCAAAGAATGTTGCATCGAATTCAATTCCATGAGCAAGAGCCACAATATGCCCGGCTGGCGTGTAGGAATGCTCGCCACCAATGCACAATTCGTACAATGGATATTGAAAATCAAGAGTAATATCGACTCAGGAACATTCCGCCCCATGCAACTGGCAGCCGCACAAGCCTACAACAACAGCGTGGAATGGCATGAAGAAGCCAACATCAATGTATATAGCCGCCGCCGTCGGCTGGCAGAAGAGATTATGAAAGTGCTCGGTTGTAGCTTTGACCCCAATCAGGTAGGAATGTTCCTTTGGGGACGCATTCCCGAATCTTACAATGATGTAGAAGAACTGACCG
>OGDF01000069.1_pt1 | contig 137471 bp, 112 predicted proteins | sample 1570141 | NCBI WGS metagenome assembly OGDF01 (sample SAMEA4370581, study PRJEB24528) | human gut metagenome | reverse complement strand
CACCTTTGAAAAAATGCGTTACAGACATTACTGAAATCAAGGCAAAAGACGGAAAACTGTATGTTTCAGCGATTTTTGACTGCTACGATCTGCTGCCAGTAGGTCTGGCAATGGCGGATCATATGCGTGCCGAACTGTGCTGTGAAACACTGAACCATGCGAATTTGCGTTTCCCGGAGATCCGTGGAGCCATTGTGCATTCCGACCGCGGCAGCCAGTATACCAGTGCTGCATATCGGGCAGTCATTCAAAAATATGGCATTGTGCAGAGTATGAACAGTGCCGGGGGAAGATGTCATGATAATGCGAGATGTGAAAGCATTTGGGCAAGGATGAAAGAGGAATTGTTTTATCATCAGGGCAGAAAGACAGAACATTACAAAATGAAAGAGCTGAAATTCATGGTCTGGCGGTATTTCATGAGTTACTGGAGCAACCGCAGGATCTGCTCGTCCATTGGTGGGCTTCCCCCTGCTGTAAAGCGGCAAAGATTCTACGCAGCGGTTGCCGTCGCACGCTTCGCTTCATAATCCTTGTTGGAAATGTGTCAAGTGTTATTGACAATTTCAAAATTTGTAGTATAATGGTAAATGTACATATTTATACCCCCGCTGTCCTGCATAATTTGCAGCCGCGGCGGTATATAAGAACCTGTCCGCGTAGAAAATGCGTACATTTTTCCTATGCGGACGGGTCCTTAGCATCTGAAAGGGGAAAACGGCGCGGTCACGGATAGAAAAATACACCACACCTCGCCGGATTCTATGGGTAACAAAACTTGTGAAAAAGAAAATACATATATTAACATTACTGACTATCCTGCTGCTTCTTATCTGCCTCAAGCACATCTTTAACGGGCAGTTCTCGTCCGTTGAGGACTTTCGGCAGTATCTCGACCGATTCAGCATAGCAGGGCCTGTTATTCTCACGCTTTTTCAGGCGTTTCAGGTCGTCGTGCCTGTTCTGCCCGGATATCTCGGGTGCGCGGCGGGAGCTGTTGCATTCGGCAGCACAGTGGGATTTATCTGCAACTATATTGGCATAAGCGCAGGCTCGATAATCGCTTATTTCATCGCGCGAAAGTACGGAGTTCAGGTACTCGGCCTGCTGTTTTCGGAAAAGCAGATCGGCAAATGGACGAAAAAAATACGTCAGGCAAAGTCGTACGATATGTTTCTTTTTGTCGCGACGCTGCTGCCGCTCTTTCCCGACGACTTCCTGTGCTACTTCTCGGGAGCGATGAAGATGAAGCCGTCAAAGTTCATCTGGATAATCATAATCGGCAAGCCGTGGTGCATTCTCGCCTACAGCCTGATTTTCGGATCAATAAAATAGGAGGATATCATGAACAGAAAAACTATAGGATTCTATGACTATACCGTAATTCTTACATACTGCGCGCTCATTTCGGCGTGTATGGGGATCATTTCCGCAATAAACCACAGCTTTTCCCGAGCGGTGATATTCCTAATTATCTCGGGTATCTGCGATATGTTTGACGGAACGGTCGCCTCGACCAAGGACAGAACACCTGCCGAAAAGAAGTTCGGCATACAGATAGATTCGCTCAGCGACCTTGTAAGCTTCGGCGTTATGCCGGCAGTTTTTGTGTATTGTATCACCGGTCAGAACAAAGCCTGCAACCTCGTGGTCTGTCTTTATGTGCTTGCGGCGCTTATCCGACTCGCCTATTACAATGTCACCGAGGAGGAACGTCAGCAGCAAACCAGTGAAAGACGCAGTGTCTATCTCGGACTTCCCGTCACGGTAATATCAATACTGTTGCCGCTTGTGTATACCCTTTTCCGATTCCATGTACTAAATACCGCAGCAGTTTTCCCGATACTTTTGTTTATAACGGGCGGCGCATTCATAACTCCTGTTGAGATAAAAAAGCCTGCCTACATATGCAAATTCTGCTCCGCAGTATGCGAGGCATTTTCAAGAAAGTAATAATGGGATTCTAAAGGGTTGTTAACCCTTTAGCGGATTCCAAAGGCAGAGCCTTTGGTGGGGTGTGGGGCAACGCCCCGCAAACTGCCTTCAAGCGCTCCGCAAAGGGTGAATTAAAAAACAGTCCGGTGGACTGTTTTTTAAGAGGGAACGCCCTGCAAGTGAGGGCGTTCCCTTATTAAATTATCTTTTTCAACAAAAGCCTGCAAACATTTTAGCTGTTTGCAGGCTTGATTTTTGCATGGATCCCATTATTCTGCATTAATAATGATAAGTGCGACGCTTTTTTACAATAAAGATTATCGTAAGTATCGCCGAGAGTATCTCCGCGAGAACGACAGATGCCCATATTCCGTCAATATGGAACAGAAGCGGAAGTGTGAGCACGATAACCGCCTGAAACACAAGTGTTCGCAAAAACGAGATGAGCGCGGATATAAGACCGTTATTAAGCGCGGTGAAGAATCCCGAGCCGAAAATCGAAATTCCCGAGAACAGGAATGAGAACGAATAGATAAGGAATCCCCTCTTTGTGAGCGCGAGCAGATCTGCATCATAGCTGACGAAAATTTTAGCAACAGTGCCGCCGAGCAGTTCCGCCGCCGAGAACATTATTATGGCGAATACTGCAATTATGCGGTAGCTTTTGCCGAGAATGCTCTTTATTTCGCCGCTGTTTCCCGCACCGTAGTGATAGCTTATGACGGGAGCTGTTCCGACCGAGTAGCCGATAAATGCGGACAGGAACGCAAAGTTTACATACATGAGCACGCCATAAGCCGCAACTCCGTCATTGCCTGCATATCTGATGAGCTGTCTGTTGTAGAGCATACCCAAGAGCGACATGGAGATATTCGACATAAGCTCTGACGAACCGTTTATACAGGCGTTCAGGATAGTGCGCTTGCTGAATTTTGTGCGTTTCAGCCGCAGAGTGCTGGAGTTTTCCCTGCCGAAGTAAATGAGCGGGATAACACCGCCGATGAACTGGCTCATTGCTGTTGCAGCGGCAGCTCCGACAAGTCCGAGTGAAAATACCTTTATAAGCAGGAAATCGAGCACCATATTCGTGACACCGGACACCACCGTTGTGGTAAGTCCGAGCTGCGGCTTTCCTGCCGCGATGAAAAAGCTCTGGAACTCATACTGCAATATATAGAACGGAAGGGCGATAAGGATAACGCGCCCGTATACCACGCAATGCTCAAGTATCTCGCTGTCAGCTCCGAGCAGAACTGCTGTCGGACGTATCAGAATGATCCCGAGCACGGAGATGATGATTCCGCAGACCGCCGAAGTGTAAACAAAGAGCGAAAACTGTTCCTTGGCTTTCTCGGGCTTGTTTTCACCCATAGTTTTCGCGACAATGGCGCTTCCGCCCGTGCCGAACATAAATCCTATCGCGCCGAGTATCATCAGAAACGGCATGATGAAGTTGACCGCCGTGAACTGCGACTTTCCCACGAAGTTTGATACAAAAAAGCCGTCCACAACTACGTATATCGATGTAAATACCATCATAATGATCGACGGGAAAGTGAACCGCAGAAGCTTTCCGTATGTGAAGCTGTCCGAAATCTGTATTTTCATTTTTACCTCCTTTTTTCCTATTTAAATATGAAGTGAGCCGAGTAATGGTTATTATAGTATATATTTCGCCGAATGTCAAGCACAATGCGCAGAACTGCGGTTTTATCCGAATAAAGCGTCTGATGCGGCGCTAAATTGAACATAAGGCAGCAAAATGCACGGTAAAATTTGTTAAAAGTGCCGAATTTGCATAAAACCCTTGACAAAGCGTTATAATAGTGATAAATTATAATTAGCACTCGGGGATAGAGAGTGCTAAAAGCAGGAAAGGTTGTGAGGACATGGACGACAGAAAGCTGAAAATACTTGCCGCTGTCGTTGACGAATATGTCAGAACGGGCGAACCCGTAGGGTCTAAGGCTATTTCAAAGCTTGACAACATCAACGTTTCTGCGGCGACTATCCGAAATGACATGGCTGCGCTTGAGCAGCTCGGCTATCTCGAACAGCCGCACACATCGGCAGGAAGGATCCCGACATTCGCAGGCTATCGCCTTTATATTGACGAACTGATGACGCTCCCGTCGCTGAGCGATGAGGAAAAAAGCCGTCTGGACAATATGCTCGGCGATAAGAATACTCCGGAGGAGCTGCTCGTGCAGAACGCTGCGACCGCTCTTACAGAGATAACACAGTGCGCGGCGGTAGTTACAAACTCCGTCCCGAGATTCTCGGTAATATCAAAGGTCGAAGTTATACCGACAGGTAAACGCCTTTATGTGATACTGCTGATAACCTCAAACGGAAGCATCAAGAACAAGGCTTGCAGACTGGAATTCGACCTGAATAACGAACAGCTTGAATTCTTTACACATTATATAGAGGAGAACCTGAACGGCGTCTCGGTCGATGAGCTTTCAGAAGAAATGTTCAATAACATGGTCGCGGCAGTAAGCGCGTATATGATCTCGCTGTCGCCGCTCATCAAGGGAATATGTGAACTGTCAGAAGATCTGCGCAAGCAGGAACTTACCGTGAGCGGCGGCGAAAAGCTGCTCTCATGTGACGAGCTTGACAAAATGGAAGTCGTGCGGTTCATGGAACACAAGGACAACCTCACCGATATGCTCGAAGATACTTTCAGCGGCATTCAGGTAAAGTTCGGCTCTGAAAACAACAGCTTCGCAATAGGCAATTCAAGCCTTATCGTCTCCAAGTACCGTAAAAACGGCGAGGAGGCAGGCTCGCTCGGAGTTATAGGGCCGATGAGGGTCAACTATAAAAAGATAATCCCCTACGTCGATTACCTCACACAAAAGATCTCGTATCTTATGTCGGGTGACGGCGATGACATAACAACCGGCTCGGACGGTAGTCTGGGAACGTAGGAAAGGAGATACAGCAATGGGCGATACAGAGAATATAAAAGATAATCTCGGCGAAGAAGAAGCCGCTGAGAAGGACACTGAAACAACAGCCGATGAAAAGGCTGAGACTGCCGGCAAAAGTTCATCAGACGATGATGAGGCTGACGCTGCCGCAGAGTACAACGATACGGCTTCTGAATATGCCGATATGGAGGAAGCTCTTGCAGAGGCAAACGACAAGTATGTAAGATTGTTTGCCGAGTATGACAACTACCGCAAGAGAACAGCCAAGGAAAAGGCTGAAACATATCAGAATGCATCTGCAAAGTGCATTGAGGAGCTTTTACCCGTTATCGACAGCTTTGAGCGTTCGCTTGAGGCAGAGTGCGCGGACGGAAACTTCAAAAACGGTATGCAGATGATATTCAATCAGATATCAGGATTCCTTGACAAAATGAATGTCAAGGCTATCGAGGCTCTCGGTGAAGAGTTCGACCCCAATTTCCACAACGCCATTCAGCAGCTTGACGGTACTGACTACGCCTCAAACCACGTTTGTCAGGTTTTCCAGAAAGGCTATATGCTTGGCGATAAACTTATAAGACCCGCAATGGTTGCGGTTGCTCTTTGATCAAAACATCAGTTCACAGCGTAAGGCTGTGGATCTAATATGGAGGTATTTATCATGGGAAAAATTATTGGTATTGACTTAGGTACAACAAATTCGTGCGTAGCTGTTATGGAGGGCGGTAACGCTGTAGTTATCCCCAACAGCGAGGGCGCAAGAACAACTCCTTCCGTTGTTGCTTTCACAAACAATGGCGAGCGTCTCGTTGGTCAGGTTGCCAAGAGACAGGCTATCACAAACCACGACAGAACAGTTTCTTCTATCAAGAGACACATGGGTTCTGATTATAAGGTCACTATTGACGATAAGAAGTACACTCCTCAGGAGATCTCGGCTATGATCCTCCAGAAGCTCAAGGCTGATGCAGAAGCTTATCTCGGCGAGCCTGTAACAGAGGCTGTTATCACAGTTCCTGCTTACTTCACAGACGCTCAGAGACAGGCTACTAAGGACGCAGGTCAGATCGCAGGCCTTACTGTTAAGCGTATCATCAATGAGCCTACAGCAGCAGCTCTTTCTTACGGTATCGACAAGGAAGAGGAGCAGACCGTTATGGTTTACGACCTCGGCGGCGGTACATTCGATGTTTCTATCATTGAAATGGGCGAAGATGTTCAGCAGGTTCTCGCTACAGCCGGTAACAACCGTCTCGGCGGCGATGACTTCGACCAGCGCATAATCAACTGGATCATTGACGAATTCAAGAAGGCTGAGGGAATCGACCTCTCAACAGACAAGATGGCTGCTCAGAGACTCAAGGACGCTGCTGAAAAGTCCAAGATCGAGCTTTCATCAACAACAACTTCAAATATCAACATTCCTTTCATCACAGTAGATGCAACAGGTACTCCTAAGCACCTTGACCTTACTCTTACACAGGCTAAGTTCAACGAACTCACTGCTGACCTCGTAGAGGCTACAATGGGCCCTGTAAGACAGGCTCTCAGCGACAGCGGACTCCAGATCTCCGAGATCAACAAAGTCCTCATGGTCGGCGGTTCTTCAAGAATCCCCGCTGTTCAGGAAGCTGTTAAGAAGCTTATCGGCAAGGATCCCTTCAAGGGCATCAACCCTGATGAGTGCGTAGCTCTCGGTGCTGCATATCAGGGCGGCGTTCTCGGCGGCGACGTTAAGAACGGTCTGCTCCTCCTTGATGTAACTCCCCTTTCACTCGGTATCGAGACAGCAGGCGGCGTTTGCACAAGAATGATCGAGAGAAACACAACGATCCCTACAAAGAAGTCACAGGTATTCTCAACCTACGCTGACAATCAGCCGGCTGTTGATATCAATGTTCTTCAGGGTGAGCGTGAATTTGCAAGAGACAACAAGCAGCTCGGCACATTCCGTCTTGACGGCATTGCTCCTGCTCCGAGAGGAATCCCCCAGATCGAGGTTACTTTCGATATCGACCAGAACGGTATCGTTCATGTTTCCGCTAAGGATCTCGGCACAGGCAAGGAGCAGAACATCACTATCACTTCTTCCACAAATATGTCCAAGGACGATATCGACAAGGCTGTAAAGGAAGCTGAGCAGTACGCTGCTGAGGATAAGAAGCGCAGAGAAGAAGTTGACAACAAGAACGAAGCTGAAAACCTCGTATTCCAGTGCGAAAAGGCTCTGGGCGACTTCGGCGACAAGGTCTCTGCTGACGAAAAGTCAAATATCGAGTCCAAGTGCACAGCTCTCAAGGCTGCTATTGAGGCTAACAACGGCGACGAGATCAAGACCCTCAAGGAGGATCTCCAGAAGGCATTCTATGACCTCTCTGCAAAGATCTACCAGCAGGCTAATCCCAACGGCGGCGCAGAGGGAATCGACCCCTCACAGTTCGCTAACATGGGCGGCGGAGCTTCTGCTGACAACAATAACGGCGGCTCAAACGACGACGGTGTTGTTGATGCAGACTTTACCGAGGTTTGATCTTAAACAATAAAACAGCATATTTTAGGGCGAAATTCGTTTCGCCCTAAAAGTGTATATATATTTGGAGAAATTTATGGCTGAAAAAAGAGATTATTATGAAGTCCTCGGTATCCAGAAGGGCGCAACTGAGGAAGAAATAAAAAAGGCTTACAGAAAAAAAGCAAGAGAATGTCACCCCGATCTGCACCCCGATGATCCCTCCTATGTTGAAAAATTTCAGGAGATAAATGAGGCTAACGAGGTTCTTTCCGACCCGCAGAAACGTGCACGCTATGACCAGTTCGGTCATGCAGGCGTTGACCCGAACTACGGCGGCGGCGAGGGCATGGACGGCTTCGGCGGCTTCAACGACATGGGCGATATTCTTGAGAATATTTTCGGCGGATTCGGTTTCGGCGGCGGTTCAAGACGCTCCTCCGCAAATACTCCCAAGAGAGGCGCTGATATCCGCGAGGCTCTCAATATAAGCTTCATGGAATCCTGCACGGGCGTTAAGCGCGAGATCAAGATAAACCGTCTCTGTGTCTGCGATTCGTGCAAGGGCAGCGGAGCAACAGCAGGTACTTCCGCTGAGATATGTCCCGACTGTCAGGGCAGAGGTCAGGTCAAGACCACGCAGAGAACTCCTTTCGGAGCTATTTCCTCGGCTAAGACCTGTCCGCACTGTAACGGCAAGGGCAAGATCATCACAAATCCCTGCCCCAAGTGCCGCGGCGTAGGCAGAGTAAGAGTTCAGAAAACCGTAAGCGTAGACATTCCGGCAGGTATAGATGACGGACAGACACTCCGTATCAGCGGTCAGGGTGACTGCGGCGTAAACAACGGCCCTAACGGCGATCTCCTCATCGTTATCGGCGTTAAGTCTCACCCGATCTTCAGGCGCGAGGGCTATGATATCCACTGCGATATCCCTGTTACTTATGCCGAGGCTGTTCTCGGTGCGGAGATAACCGTTCCCACTATCGACGGCGACGTCAAGTACACTATCAGTGAGGGTACTGAAACAGGTACTGTATTCCGCCTCAAGGGCAAGGGCGTAAAGCGCCTCAACCGAGCAGACCGCGGCAATCAGTACGTTAAGATATATGTGGAAGTTCCCAAGGGACTCAACAAGAAGCAGAAGGATCTGCTCAAAGAATTTGAAGCCTCGCTCAACGACAAAAACTATACCAAGCGTCAGAGTTTCTTTGACAAACTGAAAAGGAAACTTGATTTCTGAGTCGCTGTAATACGGCTTTGAATCGCGCGTATAATGACCTCCTTATTGCAGATAATACTGCAAAAGGAGGTTTTATTTATGATAGAACGAGACACTATAAGACTGCTGCGCGAGTGCGACGCGGGCGTAAAAATGGGCGTTACGGCGATCAACGATGTTATGGAGAGCGTGAAAGATCCCGAACTGAAAAACTCGCTCGATAAAAGCATGAACGAAAACCGCGAGCTTGCACACGAACTGCAAAAGGCTCTCGCCGACTACAACGACCGCGGCAAAGATCCGGATCCGATCGCAAAGGAAATGGCTCACCTCAAGACGGGATTCCGCCTTAAAATGAGCCGAACCGACAACACCGTTGCAGACCTCGTGACAGACGGCTGCAACATGGGCATTAAGTCAATAAACCGATATATGAACAAGTACAAAGCCGCTGACGAGCGTTCTAAGAACCTTGCCAAGCGCATTTCCGACATCGAGGAGAACCTCGCTTTCGATATAAGAAAGTTCCTTTAAGGCAATACCGCACAGAGCTTGTGCTGAAGATGCGCTGTCAGATTTTTCGTCAGATTGTATAGAAATTCCGCAGGCATACTATCGTATGTCAAGGGATTTCTGTGCAAGATGACGGAAAATATGCAAGCAGATTCAGTGCAAAGCCGTCAGGCGGGCTTTGTGCGGTGTTGCCTTAAGCGTATCCCAAAGGTTCTGAAAAAACTAAAAGCCTGAGAAAAACTCTCAGGCTTTATTTACATCTGATTTTTACATATTGCTGCTGTTAGTCGGGTTTGCAGCAGCTCCCCACTTATTCTGTCCGACACTCGGCTGACAATAGAACACCAACATGATTATCCAGCCTGCAAACGGAATAATTCCAAGCAGCAGATACCAAGCGGATTTGCCGCTGTCGTGAAGCCTTCTTATATTAAGTCCAAGTGAAGGAAGGAAAAATGCAATATTGATAAGCGCCGGAAGAATACCGGCATCGCCGAGCAGTAAAGAGTCGATGACATTCGCGCACAGGGATACTACGAAAAGGAAAAGCATTGCAAACCAGTATTCCGAACGTGTTGAACGTCCGTTGAAATTGATAAAGTTTCGGAAATAAAGCGATATTGCCTCGCCGAAACCAACGTATTTCGGGCTTCCGTCACCTGTGTTATACATAGCGTTGACATTGCCGTATCCGCCGTACTGATTATAGCCGTTCTGCTGACCGTAAGCGTTCTGGTTGTAACCATTCTGCTGACCGTAGGCATTCTGGTTGTAACCATTCTGCTGACCGTAGGCATTCTGGTTGTAGCCGTTCTGCTGACCGTAGGCATTTTGGTTGTAGCCGTTCTGCTGACCGTAAGCGTTCTGGTTGTAGCCCGTCTGATTTGATGTACCGCCGGTATATCCGCCGTTGTCCTGCTGTGTGCTGCCGTAATTCTGCGGTGTGGGTGCACTGACATCTATCATACCCTGTGTCTGAGAATTTAATTCCGCCGAAAGCTCAGCATCTGTGAATGCAGCTCCGCAGTTTTCGCAGAACTTGCTGCCGTAAGCTGAATTGTGATTACAAAATCTGCATACCATAGTAGTATTTCCTCCTAAATCTCCCTACACTTGTTTATGTGCAGTATAACACTTTTATTATACCACCTCATACACACTTTGTCAACAAAAAACGAAAATGATAAAGGTATCAGACACTACAGAAATATCTGTGCAAAAAAGTGTTGATTTTCATAAAAAAATATGGTATAATTTTGTTGCATATGCGGCTCTCCCTCTACACAAGACCGCGAAAATATTACAGGAGGAATGTAGAATATGAATTTAAGCAAGAAATTACTCTCTCTTGCCTGCGCTGCTGCAATAACTGCCGGCATGGCTGTAGGCTGCGGAGACAAGAACAAGGACAGTTCGGGAAAGGAGTCGGACGTGAAGGACTCCAACTTTACCGTTTCGATCGACGACCTTGCTGAACAGCTCGGTGCAGGCTGGAACTACGGAAATACCCTTGAGGCAAACTCAAACAAGATCCCCTCGGAGACAGCTTGGGGAAATCCCGTGGCTTCACAGGAAATGATAGACGCTGTAGCCGCAGCAGGCTTCAAGACAGTCCGCATTCCTGTTTCGTATCTCAGCTTTATTGATGACGAGAACGGTTACAAGGTTGACGAGGCGTGGCTTGACCGCGTTCAGGAAGTCGTTGACTACTGCTACAAGAACGACCTGTTCGTGATAATCAACGTTCACGGTGACGGCTACAACACGATCGACGGAGGCTGGTTCCTCTGCAACGGCGAGGATCAGGACTACATCAAGGAAAAGTACGCGGCTCTCTGGAAGCAGATCGCAGAAAAGTTCGCAGACTATGACGAGCACCTCATCTTCGAGAGCATGAACGAGGAATTTGACGGAACTTATAGCTCTGACCCCAACCCCGACTACTACTCCAACATCAATGACTACAATCAGATCTTTATTGATACGGTGCGTGCGACAGGCTCGAAAAACACCCACCGCTGGGTAATGGTTCCCGGCTGGAACACGGATATAACTTACACTGCCGGCGATTACGGCTTTGAGCTTCCCACAGACGAAAACAAGTCCACCGATGAGGGCAGAGTGATAGTCTCGGTACACTGCTATGATCCTTGGGACTACTGCGGTACGGAAAACGACAAGACTTTCCTCTGGGGCGAAAAGGGCGATGAGATAATCGAAGTAAACGGCGCTGACAGCCGCAGCAAGGCAAGCTGGGGCAACGAGGATCACATCGAGAGCCAGATGGAGAAACTCAAGACCACTTTCGTTGACAAGGGTTATCCCGTTATAATCGGCGAATTCGGCTGTATCGACAAGACTCTTGCAAATCCGGGGATCCCCAATCAGATCGCTGAAAACCGCGCTTACTATGACGGATTCTTCGCAGGTACTGCGGCGAGCTACGGCATTACTCCCGTTTACTGGGATAACGGCTACAACGGCAAGTACGGCTTCGGTCTCTTTAACAGAACCACCTGCGAGCAGACTCAGCCCGAGCTTATCACGGCTATCGTTGACGCGGTAAAGAATAAGGATCCGCAGACTGCCAGAAACATCGACATCAGCCGCTATACCTCGGCAAGTGCTTCATCGGCAAGCAATTCTGAGGGCGGCAACGCGTATATCGGTATCCAGACAAAGGTATACACATTCCGCAACGCTTGGAGCGATTCAAACTACGGCAAGGACAGCGAATACTTCCAGACCCTCATCAAGTGGGGTGAGGATTCGGACGGTGACGGCGAGGACGAGATAATCGACACAGGCGCTAAGTTCACTGACGCTGAGATAACAGGCAACGGAACATACACAGTAAGCGTTTCGGGTTACGACTTCTCCTCTGACAGTGACGGACTCAATATGCTTTTCGTTGATACGGACGTTCCCTATTCCACCGCGATCAAGGTAAAGGACGTTAAGCTTGGTCTTGACGGCGAGGACATGGACATAAGCAATCCTGTTGTTTCCGAGGACGCTCAGGGCAATCTCTACATCGAACTGGTGAACATCTACAACACAGACGCTCCCGCTATCGAGTACACAATGCCTACAGATTCATTCAGCATTACATTTACACTTGACGGTATCAAGTGATATCATAGTACAAAAGACCGCAGATATCTGCGGTCTTTCTTTTTATTGTAAAATGTACGTTTAATAAGGGAACGCCCTCACTTGCAGGGCGTTCCCTCTTAAAAAACAGTCCACCGGACTGTTTTTTAATTCACCCTTTGCGGAGCGCTTTGTGGCTGTTTGCGGGGCTTTGCCCCACACCCCACCAAAGGCTCTGCCTTTGGGATCCGCTAAAGGGTTAACAACCCTTTAGAATCCCATTATTATTCAACGATACTCTTTATACTTGCAAAACAGAAAATAATTATTGAAAAACAATAATTTTCTATTGACAAATGATATTTAATGTGATATAATACTGCCATAACATAAAAAGGAGCGCGACTTTATGTGGACTAAAACTAAATCTCTTTTCCTTTCAAGAATGCTCACCATCGCAGCAGCGTTCCTGCTGCTGATAATGACTTTCTTTATGCCCGCAATTTCAAAATGGTACGCTGATATTTCCGTCAGCGGCGGAGTTTTCGGCAAATGCGACATAGTTATACCAATGTGCATAACGCTTTACCTCTGCGAGGCTCTTGCTTTCGGAGCGCTGTGGTCTCTCCACAAGCTGCTCAGCAACATCAACAACGATCAGGTATTTATCCCCGAAAACACTTCCTGCCTGCGCAGGATATCGTGGATATGCATGATAATGGGCGTGGTGCTGTTTATTTTCAGCCTGTGGCGAATCATTTTTCTCTTTGCGGCAATACTTGTTATCATGTTCGGTCTTATCATGAGGGTTCTGAAGAACGTTTTTGAAAAGGCTGTAGAGATAAAGTCGGAAAACGACTTTACGATATGAGGAGGTGCTTGTATGCCGATCATTGTTAATCTCGATGTCATGATGGCAAAGAGGAAGATATCTTCGCTTGACCTTGCCGAAAAAATAGGTATCACAACTGCAAATCTCTCCATTCTCAAAACCGGAAAAGCCAAAGCCGTGAGGTTTTCAACACTGGAGAAGATATGCGACGAACTCGACTGTCAGCCGGGTGATATTCTTGAATTCAGAAAAGAGTAAAATTCGCAAGAAACAGCGGAGGCAAACTTCTCCGCAAAGGAGGCTTTATCATGAATGATGCACCTGTTCCGAACATTTATAATACCGAGGATATTTCGGGCGGTACCTTTGATACCCCGAAGAAAGAAGTTCCGCAATACAGCAGACGTGAAATTCTGCTCTCTGCCGCAGTCGCGGTCTTATCGTTCCTGTTCGTGAAATACATTATCTTTAACATTACGGGATTTTTCACAACGGGAGTTTTCATCGCCCTCATTACTGCCGCAACGGTCTATCTCAGGAAAAAAGGATTTAAATTTTCACGGCTGAATATAGCCATTGCCGTAATTCTGTACATTTTCAGCTTTGTCTTTTCAATCACCGCAAACAGCTTTATCAAGGGACTTAACACTGTATTTCTCTGCGCGGCATCAGCCTATTACATCTACTCCGTTGCCGCCGAAAAGCGCGATATCGAGCGTTTTCTGCCGTTTGCCATGATAAAGGCTGTATTCGCCTACCCTTTCTCGAAATTCGGCGCTCAGAGCGCGATCGCTGCGGACTCGCTCAAAAAGTCCAAGGTCAGCGGGATCATCCTGCCGGTTTTTATCGGACTTCTCCTCACCGTTCCGCTTACTGCTGTTGTCGGAGCGCTCCTCATGTCCGCTGATGACGGGCTTGCAAGAATGCTTTCAGGGCTCACCAACAGGATCTTCTCCTATAAACTTTCGCTCATCGCCGCCGAGCTTATGCTGACAATTCCCTGTTCGCTGTACATTTTCGGCATGATATACGCAAACAGTTTCCGAAAGGATATTTCGGTGCTCGATGACGAGCAATGCGCAAATAAACTCGACTCCGCCCGTGTTATCAGCAATCTCATTGTCTACACGGCAGTTACTCCCATATGCATTCTGTATGTGATGTTCTTCATCTCTCAGGCAAGTTATTTTCTCTCGGCATTCGCAAATTCACTCCCCGAGGGCTACAGTTACGCCGATTATGCAAGGCAGGGATTCTTCGAGCTTTTCGCCGTCTCGCTCATCAACCTCATGGTCATTACCGTGATGAGCCTGCACTCGAAAAAAAGCGGCAGAAACAAATCCGCCGCCCTTAAATTCTATAACGTTATGTTAAGCATTTTCACGCTCATTCTCATTGCAACAGCAATAAGTAAAATGGTGATGTACATCTCGGTCTATGGCCTTACTCAGCTCAGATTTTACACAACATGGTTCATGCTCCTCCTTGCTGTAATCTTCGTCATGATAATAGTGAAGCAGTTCCGCTATGATTTCCGCTTTGCGCGTCATATCTCCATCGCATTCACGATAATGTTCGGATTTCTCTGTTTTTCGCGCCCCGACTCCATTATCGCCGCCTACAACATTGAAATGTACAATGCAGGCTACCTGAACGAACTTGATACGTCGGCTATCATGGAACTTTCCGACGACGCTGTCCTCACGGCGTTCAACAAGGGAGCAGTTTCAGATAAGGACGCCGAAAAACGGTTTGAACGGCGCTTGAAAAGCGACACCTTCAACCGCTACAATATTTCAACCATGATGCTTGAAAAATAGGGAGTGTTGACACTAAGATAATATGCAGATTTTCGAGCATAAATTTTACGTAGACAAGGCAAAAAGTCGCAGGCAGGCTGTCGCCTGTCAAGACTTTTAACGCAGGATGCGTGAAATTTTGCCGAAAAGATGCGTTGTTAGGCTTAGTGTCAACACTCCCTAGTTCAAAGCTTCTCGTACAGTTCCCTTATGAAGTCTCCCGACGCAAGTCCCTCAGAGAATGTAGTTGCGCCGCCTGCCGCTGTGCCGAGCCTAAGTGCGCTGTCGTATCCGTTCTCAAGTCCTGCGACAAATCCTGCAAGCATTGAGTCGCCTGCTCCGACAGAGTTTTTGACCGTTCCGCTGCAAACTCCGCAGGTGTGGACTTTACCCTCGCCGTCAAGCAGCACCGCGCCCTTTTCAGCCATGGAAACAAGCACATTCACCGCGCCCATTTCCTGAAGTTTTGCGGCGTATTCGGCTGCTGATTCGGCGGTGTCTATCTCCGCGCCGAAAAGTTCACCAAGCTCGAAATTGTTCGGCTTTATCAGAAACGGGTGATACCGCAGGACATTGCGCAGAAGTTCACCCGATGCGTCAACTATCACTCTTACGCCCCTGCCGTCAAGCCGTGCGCAGATACGCTCGTAGATGTCGCTCGGCAGGCTTGAGGGAATACTTCCTGCAAGTATTATCGTGTCTCTTTCCGCGAGCTTATCCGTTTTTTTAAACAGCTCCGCAAGCGCCTCGTCATCTATGGCAGGGCCCTGACTGTTTATCTCGGTCTCCTCGCCGCTCTTTATTTTCACATTTATCCTTGAACAGCCGCTTTTCAGGCGCACAAAATCGCTCGCTATGCCGTTTTCGCGGACTGCGTCCTCTATCGCTTTTCCCGTAAATCCCGCAGTAAAGCCGAGTGCAGTCGATTCCACGCCAAGCTCGCGCAGAACCATTGAGACGTTTATTCCTTTGCCGCCGAAAAATATATTTTCCGACGAGGAACGGTTTACACAGCCCGTCTTTATGCCGTCAAGAAACATAACATAGTCTATCGCTGGGTTGAATGTTACTGTATATATCATGGTATTCCGCCTTTCATCTGTGACAGACCTGTTTGCACAGGTTCACATTTATTATATCACAGCGGCACAGGTTATGCAAGAGAAAGCGCACGTTGTAATCGCAGACAGGTTATGGTATAATTAGAGCGTGTTCACATAAAAATGAAATGCACGTCTTTTCAACAGATCTTGCCGAAAAGACGAGTGGAAAAAGATACTGCACAAGATCTAAGGAGGATTCTTATGAGCCTTAATGATACGCCCTCGGGAGAGAGGGTACATATTGGTTTTTTCGGAATGCGCAACGCTGGCAAGTCAAGCGTTGTCAATGCTGTTACCGGACAGGAACTTTCGGTAGTTTCAGAGATCAAGGGCACTACCACCGACCCCGTCACAAAAGCTATGGAACTGCTGCCGCTCGGGCCTGTTGTGATAATAGATACTCCCGGATTTGACGATGAGGGCGCTCTCGGAGAACTCAGGGTCAGAAAAACGCGGCAGATACTCGCCAAAACCGATATCGCCGTGCTCGTTGTTGACTCCGTAAAGGGTATGGGCGACACCGACCGCGAACTTATCGGTCTCTTTAACGATCGAAAGATCCCCTGCCTTGTCGTTTACAACAAGTGCGACATTTCAAAGTTTTCAACAGATGTGGAAAACTCCGTCTGTGTAAGCGCTGTCCGAAATTTCAACATAAATACGCTAAAAGAAAAGCTTGCCGCTCTCGCAAGACCCACAGCCCCCGACAGACGGCTTGTAGGCGATCTCCTTGAACCCTCGGACGTGGCGGTACTTGTGACTCCGATAGACGAAGCCGCGCCAAAGGGACGCATGATACTCCCACAGCAGCAGGTTCTGCGCGATATTCTTGACGCGGACGCTATAGCCGTAGTAACAAAAGAGTATCAGTTGTCGGACGCTCTCAAAAAGCTCGGCAGCAAGCCGAAAATGGTCATCACGGACAGTCAGGCTTTCGGAATGGTGAGCAAAATAGTTCCGGAAGATATTCCGCTCACCTCATTTTCGATCCTCATGGCGAGATACAAGGGTTTTCTCGAAACTGCGGTAAAAGGTGCGGCGGCTATCAAAAATCTCCGTGACGGCGATACCGTTCTTATTTCAGAGGGCTGCACTCACCACAGGCAATGCGGAGATATCGGCAGCGTGAAACTCCCGAAACTCCTCAGTAAGACAACGGGAAAAAAGCTGGATATCCGCCTCAGTTCCGGCAGGGATTTCCCCGAAAACCTCGAAAATATCTCGCTCGTGATACACTGCGGAGGCTGTATGCTCAATGAACGCGAGGTCACTCACCGCCGCGATACTGCTCTATCGCAGGTCGTTCCGTTTACAAATTACGGCATTGCTCTTGCTATGATAAACGGTATTCTGGCGCGCAGCATCGAACTTTTCCCAAATATTTCAAAGGAACTTGATACATGAAAAAACGCTTACCTTATATGATTTTATTTGTGATAATTACCGCGGTCGAGGTCATGATAGCGCTTTTTTGCCACGGCGGATTCGTGCGTTATTACCTCGGCGACGTTATAGTCGTGTGGGCAGTCTACTGCTTTGTGCAGATCTTTCTGCGCGGCAGGTTCAGCTCCTACGGAGTCGCGCTCGGAGTCATGATATTCGCGTTTATCATTGAATTTCTTCAGGGCGTGAATATCGTGGATCTTATCGGACTGGGAGATATACCGTTTTTCCGCGTTCTTATCGGCACGAGTTTTTCCCCTGTCGATCTGCTTTGCTACGCGGTGGGAACTGCCGCAGAGTTCGCAGGAATATTCCTCTACAGGAAATACAGACAAGCCTGACAATATCGTTTTTCCCGAAGAAAGCATATAATAAATTGTATAACCTGCGCCGAATCAGGCAATAATACAGACAGAAACAAATTTATTATATATTTTGGGAGATTTTTACTATGTCGGTTAAAAGAGGAGAAATTTACTACGCCGACCTCAGTCCCGTTGTCGGTTCTGAGCAAGGCGGCATGAGACCTGTACTTATCGTTCAGAATGATGTCGGCAACAGGCACAGTCCAACGGTGATCGCGGCGGCAATAACCAGCCAGCGCGATAAAACTCACCTTCCCACGCACATCGAGGTTCAGGCTGATAAGTGCGGTCTTTCCAAGGACAGCATTGTACTGCTGGAGCAAATACGCACAATCGATAAAAAACGTCTCAAGGACAAAATGGGCGAGCTTGACCTACGCTCAATGAATAAGGTCGATACCGCGCTCTCGATAAGCTTTGGTCTTGAGGTATAGAAAATCTATTTGCTTTTTCGTTTCGGGGATCTGCATTCCCTGTCAAGGCAGATCTCCAATAAAAACAGCTCACCTTAACGGGTGAGCTGTTCTGTATGTTGAAAAGTATCTTTAACTAATAATGGGATTCTAAAGGGTTTTTAACCCTTTAGCGGATTCCAAAGGCAGAGCCTTTGGTGGGGTGTGGGGCAAAGCCCCGCATATAACCTCAAAGCGCTCCGCAAAGGGTGAATTAAAAAACAGTCCGGTGGACTGTTTTTTAAGAGGGAACGCCCTGCAAGTGAGGGCGTTCCCTTATTAAAAGTATCTTTCTTGACAAGCTGAAACAGCTCACCAATAAAGGTGAGCTGTTTTGCTATACGCCGTATTTCACTTTTATGCGCTCCAGTTTACTGCCGAACGGTTTCGCAAAGATCAACAGGAACAACACGCTCGAAACTGCATACGAGATCGTATACGGTATCGCGGTGACAAGTGCCGCAAGGTAGAGTTTTAACTCGAAATTGCCGTTGTACCACAAAACTGTCCAGATGTCCATAATAAATGAGTAGACGACTCCTGCCAATGCTCCGTAGATGATGAGCAGAGGTCTGCTCTTTTTCAACATTGTTGAAAACATTCCTGCGCAGTAGCCTGCTATTCCCCACGCGAACATCTGAAAGACTGTCCAGGGTCCCTGACCAAAGTAAAAATTTGTCAGTATCGCGGTCATTGCTCCCACAAGGAAACCCGATTCGCCGCCGAGATATATCCCCGTGATTATCGTGAGCGCCATTATCGGCTTGAGTATCGGTATAAATCTTCCGAGAAAACAAAGCGCTGTCATCACCGATACTATCACAAGCCTGCGCGTTCCCGTTGACTTCTTCTCAAAGCCCGAAATAAAGAGCACGACTGTCATTGCTGCCGCTGTAAGCGAAACTATCATGTGCCGCCTGCTGTCGAAAAACAGCGCGCCGAGAAGTGCGAGTGCAAGTATCATTATCGGAACTGCAAGGCTTACCGCGCAGCGCAGTCCCTTGTTTTTTATCACTATCACGCTCCACCGCCGTTCTTTCGTCCGTTGATCCTGCAAAGCTCAGCCGCATATCCAACATCTGTCGCTCCGTCAAAATATCCCCTTGTCATGCGGCAGACTGCTGTCGTGTAGAAGCTGTTTTCCGCGAAAAATCGGCGTGTAGTCTCCGTTGTGACCGCCCTTCCGCCAAAAAACAGCGCGCACCTGTCCGCGCATGATGAGGCGAATTCAACATCATGTGTAACTATCACGACCGTTACGCCCTCTGCTTTCAGCCTGCGCAGTATAGCGATAATGTTCTGCTTTGCCGCTGCGTCAAGTCCCTTTGTCGGCTCGTCAAGGAGCAGTATTTTCGGATCTGCCGCCATTACCTTCGCAAACGCCGCAAGCTGCTGCTCTCCGCCAGAAAGGTCGTAGGGGTGCTTGTCAAGGAGCGGTTTTATATCAAACGGCAGGTTTTCAACATCTGCGCCAACGTCCGCAAGTTCCTCGCGAACCGTGTCTTTCAGAAAGACTGTCTGCACGTCCTGCGGCAGCATGGCGAGACACTCCCTGTAAAGCGACTGATTGCGGTACTCTTTCAACTTTTTGCCGAATATCTTTATCGAGCCGCTGTAGGCTCTGAGAAGTCCTGCTGCCGTGCGCAGAAACGTGCTCTTTCCCGAACCGTTTCCGCCGAGAATGCAGAATATTTCACCCGAATACACGGTGAGGGAAAGTCCGTCAAGGATATCCGCGGAGTTTCGCTCATAGCGAAAATAAACGTCACGAAATTCAAGCGCGGGACTTCCGCTGTGAGTATACTCCTGCCCGGGCAAGGCTCTGACGCTGTTTTCAAAGTTTTCCTCTATGAATCGCCTGCCGTCACGCACGCTCAAAGGAGCATTTTCCCTAAAGCCAAGCTCGCTGTAGAGCCTTGCCGCTGCCGGCATTCCGCAAAAAAGTTCAGGTCGGTCGGAGAGTCTGCCCACCACGCTCCCGGGTGCGCCAAACTCGGATATCGTGCCGTTTTCCATGACCATGAGCCTGTCGCATATCGGGATAAGTTCCTCCAGACGGTGCTCGGCTATGATTATCGTGAGCGAATAGTCGCGGTTCAGCCGCCTTAGAAGTTCAATGAAACCCGTTGCCGCAACGGGGTCAAGCTGCGCGGTAGGCTCGTCAAGAATGAGCAGATCGGGCCGCATTACCAGCACCGACGCGAGGTTCAAAAGCTGTTTCCTGCCGCCCGAAAGCGTTGAAACATCGCTCGAAAACCACTCCGTCATACCGAAACTGTTAGCCATTTCCGCTACTCTTGCGGCAATTGTCTCCTGCGGAACACCGAGGTTTTCAAGTCCGAACGCAAGCTCGTGCCACACCTTATCGGTAACTATCTGCTGCTCGGGTTTCTGCATGACGAATCCGACAGCCGCAGCGGAAGTCTTTGCGTCAAGCCCGGCAAGCGACTGTCCGTTGAAGCAGATCTCTCCCGAAAACTCACCAAGCGGCGTTAACTGCGGCTTTAGCATTCGCAGGAGCGTTGACTTGCCGCTGCCCGTTGCTCCGCATAATACCGTAAACTCTCCGCGCTCTATCGAAAATGACACATTCTTCACGGCAGGCTCGCCGCAGTCAGGATATTTGAAACTCAGATCTTCGACTTTAAGTATTTCCATTTTATGCCTGCCTCCACTTCTATTATCACGGGTATGAACGCAAGCACGCCGTAAGCTGCTAATGCCGCCGCGCCGATAACTCCGCCCGTACTTATTCTGATATCAGGATAAAAATTAAATTCAAGTTTTTTTGCGGCGATACCTGCTATACTTACCGCAGACAATGCCGCCGATACCGCTATCAGCAGCCGATCACCCGAATTCATTCTGTGCGGCGAGAAACTCGTTCTGCGGCAAGTCCCGTAACCGCGCGCCTCCATGCTGTCCGCCGTGATTATGCCGTTTTCGAGTGCCCATGTAACCATTATCGAAAAGACACGGCTGCCGCCCCTGATATTGTCAACAATATTGTCGTCGCTGTACATTCCCATTGCGCGCTGAGCATCGCTCACCTTCTTCGCCTGAGAGCGAAAAAGCGGTATGAACCGCAGTGCTATCGACAGCACAAGCGAAAGCTTCGGCGAGAGCCTTCCAAAAACACAGAGAATCTTGTCGCTGGTCATTATCTGCGTGAACGAACGAAACCAGTAAATTATCCCCAATATCATTCCTGCCGAATTTACTCCGTAAAGCAGAGCCTCAAGCGTTATGGGAGAATCATTCAGCACGAACAGGACAGTTCGTCCGTTATGCGAAATGAGCGGATTTACCGCCGCAAGAACTATAAACAGCAGTAATAACGACGCATGGGATTTCATATCCCTTGCGCCGTTTCTCATAAAGAAATAGGTAAGCGCTCCGAGGAGCGTAAGCGCGGTCACAGCCGGATGACTGAAAAACATTGCCACACCGGTCACTGCAAGAAAATACAGCGCGACCGCTATCGGGTCATATTCATGAAAGCTTCTCATTCTTCCTCCTGCAAAAGGTCATTGCCAAGTTCGCGCGTGTAGAGCCACTCTACTTTGTCGCCGTCATGGAGAACGTACTCTCCGCAGCCGACTGACGGTGCAACTCCGTTAACGTGGTATATCCAGCCCGAAAGATCGCCGAAATCAAACTCGTAGAGATAGTTTATTCCCGCAACGTAGACCATGCTGTTTCCCGTATTGTCTATATGTATGCCGTAGGTCTGAGCCGCCTGTGTGAGAATATCCCAGACAGTCTCGCCCTCCTCTATCTGAAATTCTGTCGTGTCGAGGATAATTCCGTCGGCAGGAGCATTTTCATTTTCACCTGCTATCGTATCGCAGCGTATCTCCATTGTGACCGTGCCGACCGCGTTTTCCTTTACCACGCTCTCGCCGCTGTAGTAATCGTCAGCCGAGCGGATATCCGTCATAATGATGAGAGCAGTTGCCGCCGCTCCGACCACCGCGACCGCCGCAAAGTTTTTCCAGTTGCGCTTTTTGAGTATGAGGAGTATCAGCGCGGCTACACCTGCACTCGTCCAGACTACTATCACCGCGCCGACTTTGTAGCCGCCGCCCTTTTTACTCTCCTTTTTCGGAGTTTCCGTTCCCGAGCCGCTCTGTTCCAAAACTGTTTCCGTAGTTTTGGCTGACTTTTTTGAAGTCACTGCTGTGGAAGCCGTCTTTGCCGCGGATCTTGACGTGGTATTTTCAGCGGAGGAAACTGTTGTCTCCGTGCCGCCGTTCTTTTCAGTTCCGACCGCTGATGAGCCTTTCGGCGGAACGGTCGAAGTTTTCTGCCCCGAAGCCTCCTGCTGTTGGTGAGAGTTTCCCTCGCCGCTTATGTTCTCCTGTGGTGTTTCATTTGAGCCTTCACCAACTTTTTCAACATTCTGCGCGGGAGATGTTGAATTGTTGGAGCCTCCGCTGTTTGCAGAACCACTCTGGTGAGAATCTCCGCCGCTGCTGCTGTTTCCGCCGCCGCTTGGAACATTCACGTCCTGCGGTCTGCGGTTGTCGAGAATATAAAGCGGCCCCTGACCGCTGCTCATTCTCAGGTACGACACAAGCGAATAGTAAGCCTGTATGGTCGCTGTCGGATTTGAACCGCCGTCGAGCAAATGGCAGAAACTTCCGTCCTCAAGGCGGTATTGCAGGATAGCGTCCACGACCGTATTTCCGTCCTTGATAAAACGCTCATCGCTCATGCAGTCTATTCCGAGAGAGGAGAGCGCAACGAGCACCTGTGACGCACTCTCGGGATTTTCCGTGCCCATGCTTTTATATCCGCCGCTTGAAAGCTGTTTTGCCGAGAGAAACTCCATAGCGCGATCAATACTTGCAGTCACCGTGCCGCTGCTGCCGTACTGCGGTGCAAGAGCCTGCACAGCCATTGCGGTAACGTCAACATCGCTGTAGTTGCCCATTATTGCCCAGCCGCCGTCCGAAAGCTGCATGGAAATGATAGACTCGGCAACGCTTTCCTGCGTGAAACTTGCGCTCGTGTAGCCGTTGTTGAGAATATGCTCGCCGTAAATGTAGCTCATTATTCCCTGCTGACCTGTTGAATTTTCAATAGCCTGCGTAATATACCGGTTCGTACTGCCTGACGCTATCAGCGCAAGCGCATACTTCTCGCGGCTTGATGCGGACTGAATGTTTTCGTGCGACAAGTATTCAACAAGTGCAGCCTCATATGTTGAAAAGTCGTAGCTGCCGCTTTGCGAAAGAGTCAGCACGAACCACTCGGAGGATTCTCCCGCATTGCTCGTGAGCGGCCCGTATATCCAGTCCTGAATATCTCCCGCGCCTGCGTTTCCAAGCTCGTATGCGACAATACCGTCGGCAAGAGCTTGAATCTCACCGACGGTATAGTCTGAACATTTTCCGCTTATCGGAGAAGTCTCCGGCAAAAGCGTTACTATTGCGATCAAGCTCAGCAGTACCGATGCTAACTTAGTCCTCATCGCGTCTGAGTGTGAATAATGTTACTGCTGCAAATACTGCAAATCCTGCTGCTGCAACGCCTGCGCCAAGATCACCTGTCTTGGGTGAATCGCTTTTCGCTTTAGTTGTTGTGGTCGCTGTTGTAGTCTTTGCTGTAGTGGTTGTTGTTACAGCTGTGGTCGTTGTTGTTGAGTCTGCTGTTGTGGTCGTAGTTTCTGTTGCAGTTGTTGTAGTAGTCGTTGTTGTATACTCGGGATTCTCCGCAACTGCTGCTACGCATACGGGTGGAACGATATTTTCCTTGTCAGATGTTGCGCTGATAACAGCCTCGCCTGCATTTTCAAGCTTTACTGTAACCTTACCCTCGGAATCTGTTACGAACTCTGTAGGCTCGCCGTTGACAGTTATTACTGCGCCCTCAACAGGAAGTGTAACGGGATTGTAGTCTGCGTCAAATCCTGCCTTTGAAAGTGTGAATGTAAGCTCATCACCCTGCTTTGCCTCAGCAGTATTTACGTCAAAGAATGTATAAGCGTCAGACCAGTTTGCAGTATCGCTGTAAATGAAAGCATTGATGTAATCGCCGTCAGTTACCTCATCTGCAAGACTCCATGCTGACTTGTTGTTTACATAGTAGCCGTAGCCGTTGCCGTTGTCTGTTCCCCAGAGAACCTTGAGAGTAAGACCATACTCAGTTGTAGCAGTCTTGTAGCCTGCCTCAGCTCCGCCCTCGAAATTTTCCTCGTGAGCAATGTAGAGCGCGTCATTGATAGTAAGCTTGCCGTCCTCGTCGATATCTGTAACGGTAACTTCCTTCTGAACGAGAGGAGTGTTCTTTTCCTTGTCTGCGATAGTAACGTATGTCTTTACGGAAGAAACCTTATCATTCTCCTCAGCGAATGCCGTCATTCCCATTGCCGAACCTGCGATAAGCAGTGATGCTACAAATGCGATAGTCTTTTTCATAATATCTTCTCCTTTATTAAAATCCGTATTCATATCCTATGAATACTATTTCCTATAGCTGTGCAATAAAAAGCCCCTCTGCCGTATCCGGCAAAAGGGCATGGAAAACACACTTGTGTGCGGTCAGTTTTTCATTGCCCAAAAACTTTTAAGGCAACATCACACGGAACTTGTGCGAAATATGCAAGCAAATTTTATACAAAGCCTTAATATACGCTTTGCGCTGTGCTGCCGTAAGACCTTTATTGCCTGACGAGCGACCCGACTTAAAGTTTTCCTTTTCACGGTAGTGACTGCTGTGTCGGATTTTCACCGACTTCCCTCAGCTTCAGGCAATATTCAGTTTCTTTGATTATAGCACAGCGTTAAACTTTTGTCAACCTGTATTTTTCTGCAAATCGTATTGGTCAGCTCAACTGCTCTTGCGGAAATTGTTGTCGGTAAAGATCCTTGCAAAGATGAGTCCGAGCGGAAGTGAAACAACGATAAGTATCGCCTTGGTGAACCATGTAGCCGCCATGGTGATATCGTTCATTGCCATGAAATATACTCCCTTGTACATATACATTCCCGGAACCATGATAACTATTGAAGGAACAGTAAGGGTGATCCTCGGGAAACCGACCTTGCGCTTCATAGCCGAGGCAAGAAGTCCTGATGAAAGCGCTCCTATGAATGCCGCCGCTCCTGCTGGAAGTCCCGTGATCTCTATAAGCTCAAGCCTGAGCGTATTTGCCACAACTCCGATAAGTCCTGCGGTCGCCGCCATTTTTACAGGACTGTTGAACATAAGCGAGAACCCGAATACTCCGACAAAGCTTGCCATTGCAATGAAAACTCCGTGAAGAACAGGGTCAAGGCTGAGAGGTTCAAAGTCCCCGGGACTGAATCTGTATATCATCGCCGTTGCCCACCCCGTTGCCGTTGCCGTCAAAATTATCAGCAGCGCGTAGGTGGTTCGCTCAAGTCCCGAACGCAGGTCAAGCTTTGCAAGGTCGATTCCTCCGGTTATGAGCGGGAATCCCGGAATTATAAATAGCATCGAGCAGATGTAGCCTGCCTGATGAAATGCAGGAACTCCGAAAAGAAGCTCGGCAAGCTTTATAAAGGCAACGTAGACAGTGCAGGCTGCCGCAACTCCGACCGCTACATTTGCAAGGAGAGTTATGTGCCGCTCAAGCAGTTTCTTGCGGACGAAGTTTCCGACACCCGCTCCAAAGAGAGCGCCTATCATTTCAATAATGCCGCCGCCGAGGAGAAATGTAAATGCGCAGCAGGCTGCTCCCGAAGCGAGTCCGAGTTTCCACGCATTGTAATTTCCGGGCATGGACTGGAACTTGTCAAGTATCATATGTATCTGCTCTGTGGAATACTTTTTCGCCGTATCCGCAAAGTTGTCTGCAAAGTCCTCAATCTCGGAAAGCCGGTGGGTGTTGATCCCCGTATTGCTGAGCGAGATAGCATTGGTGAAAGTTTCACTTCCGTCAACGCAGGTGTACTCTATTGAGAGCAGACCGATGTCGGCATTGCAGGTTATGTTAAGCCCTCGGGCTATCTTGTTCATTGACGCACGAACGCGCCATGCTCCCGTACCGACTGAAAGCATCATGAAACCGATCCTGCCGACAAGCGTTGCCTTTTCCTTCAGCGGAGCGTCAATAGCAGGGGTGCTCGACTCGCCGTCAACAATGTTGTGCCAGTCAATGGTCATGTGCTGTTTTCTGAATTTACTCATTATCACATCTCCATAATATTTTTTTCGCCTATATATTATATAATGTATGTTACATATTTGTCAATCGTCAAAACTACTTATTTATAGCGGAAAGTAGACGTTATTTTTAGCGGAACGCTTATCGTCTGAAAAAACGTGAAAATTTACAGCTATCCAATAAAATAATAATATAACATATTACTGTCGGCCGACACGAAAAACCGCCGCTTTTCCCCTCTTCCCTCGTCAGAGTGCAGCAGGGGAGAGGGGCTGAGCAAAGCTTTGTTTGTGCAAAAATACCATTTGAATTTTCATCGGCAATGTGATATAATATTATCGTCGAGTAGCGAAAGCGTAAGTCCGGATATCTTATCCGTGCTTACGCTTTTTCTTTTTCTGCTCTGTCAGGACTGCCCGACAATACACTTTCAAGGGAGATTTTACATGGAAAACAACAGTTCAATCAAAAAAATGTCGGAGACTCCTGTGAGCAGATTAATGCTCTCAATGGGTATCCCGATGATAATTTCAATGCTCCTGCAAGCGTTCTACAATATCGTTGACAGCGCTTTTGTATCGAACATGAAAGACGGCGGCGAGGCTGCACTCAATGCACTGACGCTCGCTTTCCCTGTTCAAGTACTGATGATAGCAGTCAGCATAGGAACGGGTGTCGGCACAAACGCTCTGCTTTCAAAATCACTCGGCAGAGGTGACAGTGAGCTTGCCGCAAAGGTTGCAGGCAACTCAAAATTTCTCGCGGTCATCATCTACATAGCCTGTCTGCTGTTCGGACTGTTCGGAGTCCGCGCGTACATCACCTCACAGACCGAGAATGCTCAGATAACCGAAATGGCTGTGAGCTACCTGCGAATCTGCTGCACCATATCAATGGGTATAGTTGCGTTTTCTGTTTTTGAAAAGCTTTTACAGGCAACGGGACTGTCGCTCTACTCAACAATTGCCCAGATAGCAGGTGCGGTCGTGAATATCATTCTTGACCCCATTATGATCTACGGACTCCTCGGAGTTCCGAAAATGGGTGTAAGCGGTGCGGCTTATGCAACAGTTATCGGACAGATAGTTTCGGCTGTAACTGCGATGTTCTTCCACTATCGTCTGAACAGGAGCGTCCGAAACGGCGCGCGTTATATGAAGCCCTCCGCCTCAATTATCAAAGGCATTTACTCAATAGGTCTGCCCGCTATCATAGCACAGGCTCTTATGTCGGTCATGACTTACGGCATGAACCGTATCCTGCTTACTGTGAGCGAGTCAATGGTTACGGCTTACGGTCTGTATTATAAGATACAGCAGTTCATTCTGTTCGCGGCATTTGGTCTGCGAGACGCCATAACACCTATAGTTTCATTCAGCCACGGAATGAAAAACCGCGCGAGGGTAAAAGAGGGTATCAGATACGGGATACTATACACGCTCATCATCATGGCTGTGGGACTTGTCGGACTTGAAATTTTTGCCGCTCCCCTCTCGGGAGTCTTTGGTCTGTCAGGCGAGACGGAACGGCTATGTGTAGGCGCGATAAGAGTAGTATCGCTCAGCCTTGTTTTTGCAGGACTGAACATTGCGCTCCAAGGAGTGTTTCAGGCTCTCGACAGCGGAATGGAGTCCCTCGTGATATCACTCCTGCGCCAGCTTGTACTTGTCCTCCCGATAGCGTGGCTATTCGCGCGCAGTATCAAAAACGGCTCGGGCAGCGAGTGGCTCGTATGGCTCACTTTCATCATCGCCGAGGGAGCTTCCGCAGTCGTAGGATCTATATTCATGCGCCGTATAAGCAAACGAAAGATATCCGTGCTGATTAATTAATAATGGGATTCTAAAGGGTTGTTAACCCTTTAGCGGATTCCAAAGGCAGAGCCTTTGGTGGGGTGTGGGGCAACGCCCCGCAAACTGCCTTCAAGCGCTCCGCAAAGGGTGAATTAAAAAACAGTCCGGTGGACTGTTTTTTAAGAGGGAACGCCCTGCAAGTGAGGGCGTTCCCTTATTAAATTTACATTTCGATAAAAAAGTCCGCATACTTCTTATGCAAACTTTTTTATTATGCATACTCTTTTCGTAGATATTGCAAAATGCAACGCGATATGCTATAATAATGTCATAAAACAACGAAATGGGGTTACCATAATGATAAAAATTACAAACGACATTTATTATATCGGTGTAAATGACCACAATATCGACCTCTTTGAGGGTCAGTATGTTGTCCCGAACGGCATGGCTTACAATTCTTACATTATCCTCGACGAAAAGATCGCTGTATTCGATACGGTGGACGGCAATTTCGGCGACGAGTGGCTCGGCAAAATTTCAGAAGTTCTCGGCGACCGCTCCCCTGACTATCTCATAGTTCAGCACATGGAACCCGACCACTCCGCGAACATTGAGAAGTTCGTGAAAAAATATCCTGATGCTGTTATCGTAGGAAATGCCAAGACTTTCACCATGATAGCAAACTTCTTTGAGGAGCTTGATCTTGGCGACAAAAAGCTTACCGTTAAAGACGGCGAAAAACTTTCACTCGGCAAGCATGAACTCACTTTCGTTTTCGCTCCTATGGTTCATTGGCCTGAAGTCATGTTCACATACGACAGCAGCGACAAGGTACTCTTTTCTGCGGACGCATTCGGTAAATTCGGCGCGCTCGACACTGAGGAGGACTGGGCTTGTGAGGCTCGCCGCTACTATTTCGGCATAGTCGGCAAGTACGGCGCTCAGGTTCAAGCGGTTCTGAAAAAGGCTGCCGCTCTTGACATCTCAGTAATTTGTCCGCTCCACGGCCCTGTCCTTTCGGAAGATCTCCCCTACTACCTCGGTCTGTACAATACATGGTCAAGCTACGGTGTTGAGAGCGAGGGCGTGTTCATTGCGTATACTTCGGTTTACGGAAACACCAAAAAGGCGGCGGAACTTCTTGCACAGAAACTCAACGAAAAGGGCTGCCCCAAAACCGTTATTGCCGACCTTGCAAGAGAGGATATGGCTGAGGCGGTCGAGGACGCTTTCCGCTATGGCAAGATAGTTCTCGCGACAACTACATACAACGCTGATATTTTCCCGTTTATGAAGCAGTTCATCTGCGAACTTACCGAGAGAAATTATCAGAATCGCACTATCGGCATAATTGAAAACGGTAGCTGGGCTTCCACGGCGGCTAAGGTCATAAAGGGAATGTTCGAGAAGTCAAAGAACATCACTTTTGCGGAAAATGTGGTTTCCATAAAGTCCGCCGTGAAACAGGACAACATCGCTCAAATTGAAGCTCTCGCAGACGAGCTTGTAAAATAAAGGAGGTTCACTATGAAGATAACTCTCAACCCCGACAAGGAGGTCGTCGCAAGGATCAAGGAGGGTCTCAAACTGAAGGACGGCTACTGTCCGTGCAGAATTGCAAAAACTCCCGAAAACAAGTGTATGTGCAAGGAGTTCCGCGACCAGATAGCTGACCCTAACTATGAGGGCTTCTGTCATTGTATGCTTTATTATAAAAGTCTGGAGGATCAAAAAAATGGCTGAACTGATAATTACAAAGGAAAATTTTGACGAGGAAGTCAGAAATTACAGGGGCGAACCCATTCTGCTCGACTTCTGGGCAGGCTGGTGCGGCCCGTGCTCAATGCTTTCCCCTATCATCGCTGAAATAGCGGAGGAATACGAGGGAAAGCTCAGAGTCGGCAAGGTAAACGTTGACGAGCAGCCCGAGCTTGCGGCAGCGTTCCGCGTTGAGAGCATTCCGCTCCTCGTTCTCGTAAAGGACGGCGCTATACACAAGCAGGAAGTCGGCTACCGCGACAAGGATTCCATTATCGAAATGGTCGGTCTGTAATATCGCTAAAAGGCATATGTTTTTTGCATATGCCTTTTATTTTTGTATACGCGTAAGCAAAAACGGTCATACTATATACGAGGTGATCGTTATGCTTAATTTTATCATGGGAAGTCTTTTCGGCGGTGCTGTCGGAGTCTTTGCAATGTGTCTCTGCGTTGCCGCAAAGTGGGGTGACGGAGAGTAGTGATAAGTTTACTGATTTTTTTCAGTTTTATCTCAAAAAATTCACCAAAATTACACTGTTTATTAAGGCAATTTTAAGAAAACTATGGCATAATATTATTAGTGAAAAAGACAAGACTATTATGTAACATTAAATTCTATTTCAAGAGGTGACTTCTATGTTGGCATTGCTTATTTTTCTCGGAGTTTTTGGTTTGACGGTTCTTTACTCGCTCTCAATGTGTAAAGCTGCGAGATGGGCTGACGAAGTTAAAAAACCTGATATCCTATCAATTAACCAATGACTTTTTTCTATATTTTTCTCCAACAAAGGAACTGCTCGGGCTTTACTCGGGCAGTTCCTTTTTGTATACAAAAAGATCCACAGCACTTCGCGTTGAGCTGAAATGCTGTGGATCTTACTATTACTTTTTCTTCTTTTCGGGAACTGCGATAACGTCCTTTCTCATATAAGAACGGAGCGCCTCGGGTATCCTTATGCTGCCGTCCTCGTTGAGGTTGTTCTCAAGGAATGCGATGAGCATTCTCGGAGGTGCAACAACGGTATTGTTAAGAGTATGCGGGAAGTACTTGTTTCCGTCCTCTGTCTTGACTCTGATACCAAGACGTCTTGCCTGTGCATCGCCAAGATTTGAACAGCTTCCTACCTCGAAATACTTCTTCTGACGGGGCGACCATGCCTCTACGTCGATAGACTTTACCTTGAGGTCAGCGAGATCTCCCGAGCAGCACTCAAGTGTGCGGACAGGAATATCAAGCGTGCGGAAAAACTCAACGGTGTAGCTGTAAAGCTTGTGGAACCAGTCCATGCTCTCCTCGGGCTTACATACAACGACCATTTCCTGCTTTTCAAACTGGTGGATACGGTAAACTCCGCGCTCCTCGATTCCCTTTGAGCCTACTTCCTTACGGAAACAAGGTGAATAGCTCGTGAGAGTCTGCGGAAGATCGCCCTCGGGTATAATGCTGTCAATGAATTTACCTATCATAGAGTGCTCGGAAGTTCCGATGAGGTAGAGATCCTCTCCCTCGATCTTGTACATCATATTTGCCATATCGTCAAAGCTCATAACGCCCGTAACAACTGCACTTCTTATCATGAAAGGCGGAATGTAGTATGTAAATCCCTTGTCTATCATGAAATCTCTTGCATACGAAAGGATACAGCTCTGGAGCTGTGCAATGTCGCCCTTGAGGTAATAGAAACCGTTGCCGCTGGTGCTTCTTGCGCTGTCGATGTCGATACCGTCGATCTTCTCCATGATATCAACGTGGTAGGGAACTTCAAAGTCGGGCACAAAAGGCTCGCCGAATTTCTCGACCTCAACGTTTTCGGAATCGTCCTTGCCTATCGGAACGCTCTCATCAATGATGTTCGGAATTACCATCATTATCTCTTTTATTTCGCCTTCAAGCTTGGTTTCAAGAGCTTCCTTCTCGTCAAGAGTTTCGCCAAGTGAAGTAACTGCTGCCTTTGCCGCGTTTGCCTCATCGATTTTCTTCTGAGCCATGAGCGTGCCGATCTCCTTGCTCTTTACCTTACGCTGATTGCGGAGGCTGTCACACTCGACCTTTGTCTCTCTGTAGAGCTTGTCCAGTTCAACAACCTTGTCAACGAGTTCGAGTTTCTCGTCCTGAAACTTCTTTTTGATATTTTCTTTAACTAACTCAGGGTTAGTTCTGATAAGTTTCATGTCTAACATTTTTAAATTTCTCCTTTATTCTTCCTTTGCGAGCTTACTTGCAAGCTCCGCAAGGTCATCTTTATCGTAAAATTCAAGTATAAGCGCACCCTTGTTCTTGCCATAGTCAACCTTGACTTTTCTGCCGAGTGTCTCATTGAGCGAAATTTCCATCTCTTTGAAGTAATTGTCGATTTTGGTATCTGACGCAGGCTTTTCGGGAGTCTCCTCGGTCGATTTCTGCGCTATCTTCTCGACCTGCCTTACAGTCAAGCCTCCGCCGGCAGCCTTCTGAGCGGTTGCAATGAGGAGTTCTTCATCATCGAAAGCAAGCAGAGCACGAGCGTGACCTGCCGATAGATCGCCGCTTTCGACCATTTTCTGAACGCTCTCCGGAAGCGTGAGAAGTCTTACTGCATTTGCTACCGCTGAGCGCGAGCGTCCCACGAGTTTCGCAACTTTTTCCTGTGTCATGCCGAATTTCTCAATAAGCTCGCTGTAGCCTGACGCTTCTTCAAGCGGATTGAGGTTCTCGCGCTGGAGATTCTCAACGATCGCTATCTGCATAGCCTCCAAATCGGAAAGTTCCTTAATATTTACGGGAACTTCGTCAAGACCGAGCATTCTTGCCGCGCGCCAGCGCCTTTCGCCTGCGACTATCTGGTACATACCCGTACCAAGCGGACGCACGAGAATAGGCTGTAACACGCCATATTCGCGAATTGAATCAGCCAAAGCCGCTATCGCCTCATCGCTGAAAACCTTACGCGGCTGATCGCGATTCGGCTCAATTTCAGAGGTTCGCAGAGTCTTTTTCACCTGAATGTCGTTTGTGTTGTCCATGAACAGGGTATCAAGACCCGAACCAAGACCTTTTTTCGCCATATTTCAAGTTCATTCGTTGTCGGAATGATTCTCCTTTCCTGAATTTTTCTTGAAAGAGAAGATCCCTCTGCGCTTTTTCTTCGGGAGTTCAAGCGGTTCGCCGAGGATTTCATGGCAAACAAGCTCATAAGCCTCAGAACCTTTTGAAGTCTTGTCGTAGTACATTACGGGCATTCCGTGGCTCGGAGCTTCAGAAATACGAACATTTCTCGGAATTTTGGTCTCAAATACCTTATTCGGGAAGTACTTCTCAACTTCGCTGACCACCTGATTTGCGAGATTAAGGCGCGCATCGAACATTGTAAAGAGGATTCCCTCGATTTCTATCGACGGATTGTAGTTTGTTTTAACGATTTTTATCGTATTTACAAGCTGCGAAAGTCCCTCAAGCGCATAAAACTCCGCAAGCATCGGCACAATTACACTGTCGCAGGCAACAAGTCCGTTTATCGTAATAGTTCCGAGCGCAGGCGGACAATCAATAAATATGTAATCGTAGTCGAGTTTGCACGTCAGAAGCTGCATTTTGAGTCTGTTCACGCGGTTCTCAAAGTCTGCAAGTTCAATTTCCACACCTGCGAGAGACTCAGTAGCCGGAACTATCGAGACATTCTCAAATTCAGTTTTGACAATTGCGTCCTGAATTCTTACCTTGCCCGTGAAAACTTCATAGGCAGTATTTTTCACTGATTTTTTCTTGATACCGAAGCCCGTTGTCGTGTTTCCCTGTGGGTCGGAGTCAACGCAAAGCACCTTATATCCGCGAGAACCGAGATAAGCCGAAATATTTATTGCGGTTGTGGACTTTCCAACGCCGCCTTTTTGGTTTGTGACTGCAATAATCTTGCCCATAAAATCTTCCTTTCAAAAGCTTTCTTATATTATACCACTTTTTAATAGGAATGTAAATATTATTGCGAGATTTTTTTGAAATTGTTTCACATGAAACAATTATTTTTCTGTGCAACTTTTCTTTTTAATGTTTCACGTGAAACATTTTGTTTGACAAACAAGGCTGATTGTTTCACGTGAAACAAAAAGGAGCAACAAAAGTTGCTCCTTAGTATGTCAAAAATATTGTGAACTAATAATGGGATTCTAAAGGGTTGTTAACCCTTTAGTGGTTTCCTAAGGCAGAGCCTTTGGTGAGGTGTGGGTCAACGCCACGCAAACTGCCTTCAAGCGTTCCCTCTTGAATCACTTTTTCTGTATGGGGATTCTCACCCTGTACTCTATGTAGTCCTCGTTCTGAATTTTTTTTGAGTCCGCCGAAATTCCTGCTGCCTGCATGGTCTCAACTGCCTTAGTTATCGTATTGACAAACATTTTCACGTTCTGAAACACCTTGGAGCGCTTTTTATAGCTTGCTCTATCATGCTGCGAGCCGATATAATCATCGATCAGGTGCTCAGTCCGCTCAACATTCAGACTATTTTTGATCACCTTTTCAAGGATCATCAGCCTGTCCTCGGTATTACCAAGCCGCAGTAGTGCCCGCGCATGACGCTCCGTAAGCGAAAATTTCATGATCAGATCTCTCTCTGGCTGTGTCAGTCGCAAAAGTCTGAGCTTGTTCGCAATCGTGCTTTGAGCCTTGCCAAGTTTAGACGCGGCGTCCTCCTGCGTCATTCCGTAATAAGTTATAAGTTTTTCGATTGCCGCTGCTTCCTCAAAAAAGGAAAGATCCTGCCGCTGAATGTTTTCGACAAGCGCCAAAATAGCGGAATGACGCTCGCTTATCTCATGCACTATGCACGGAACTGCCCTGAAACCGCAAAGTTTCGCCGCTCTGAGCCGCCGTTCCCCTGCGATCAACTCGTACTTATCCCCTATTCTCCTGACCGAAAGCGGCTGCAAAATTCCGTTGTGAGAAATTGATTCCGCAAGTGCAACAATTTCGTTGTCGGCAAAATCCATTCTCGGCTGGTGAGGATTCGGGCGGATATCCTTGATTTCCACTTCAATGACCTTGCTGACAAGCTTTTCCTTGGTAAAATTTAAAAATCCTGGCATTATGATCCCTCGTTTTCATAAAATTGAGCTTTGCTCTTTAAAGCAATTTTAGCACTAACGGGAAATAATTACTACACAAAAAAACCGTCTCAAATCGACATTTGGACGGTTTTATTTATAAATATAGACGAATTCAGAGGGGATTTTTCTTTATCTTCCCGCTATTGCGCGGATATTTTGTCGCAGTCTGCGATATTTTCTCTGCAACGACAATTTTCCGCTGCTCGTCAAAAAGGTCGTAATCAATCTGTGCCGCAAGTTTTCCCCCAAGGATCTTCACAGCTTTTTCGGAAGCCTCAATGTTCTCGTTCGGGCCTTTCATTGCGGTAAAATTTCCGCCGACTTTCACAAACGGCAGGCAAAATTCGCTTAAAACAGCCATATTCGCGACCGCTCTTGCACAAGCAACGTCAAATTGCTCCCTGTACTTTTCGTTTTTGGAAACTTCCTCAGCGCGGCCGTGGATTATCTCAGCCTTAACGCCAAGCTTTTCACAGAGCTTTTCAAGGAAAATCGTGCGCTTATTCAGGCTGTCGAGAAGTGTCAGCTTTATGTCAGGGCGAAAAACTGCGATAGGCACAGACGGAAATCCTGCGCCCGTTCCGACATCGATCATGCTTGAATCTCGCGGAATATCGACAAATTTCAGCATTAAAACGCTATCGATAAAGTGTTTTTTCAGAATTTCGTCAGGCTCGGTTATAGCAGTAAGATTCACTTTTTCGTTGTATTCCACGAGAAACTCCGCGTAAATATCAAGCTTTTCATACTGCTCCTCGCTCAGTTCAAGGCCATACTCATTAAAAAGGCATTTTGCATATTCAAACTCCGGCAGCATCACTTATCACCTCTCTGTCTGAGCCAAACCGAAAGCATGGAGATATCTGCGGGGGAAACTCCCGAGATTCTCGATGCCTGTCCAAGTGATATCGGCTTGATTTTGTCCAGTTTTTCAGCAGCTTCAAGGCGGATTCCCTTGATTTGCGAGTAATCCGCATCTATCGGCAGCTTTACATCTTCGAGGTTTTTCATCTGCCCGATCTGCTCAAGCTGCTTTGAAATGTAGCCTGCGTATTTGATTTCAAGCTCGACCTCCTCTGCTATTTCGCGCGAGAGATGAGGTCTTTCCGGATCAAATAGTGCAAGTTCCGAGTACTTTATCTGCGGACGACGAACCAGATCCGCCATTTTGCAGCCGCTTTTTAGCGGAGCTGTTCCCTTTTCCTCAAGGAAATCATTAAGCGCTTTACTCGGCCCCATGTTAAGCGTAGAAATTCTCTTTACTTCGGCATTGATGAGCTCGATTTTTTTAAGCAAGTTATCGTATCTTTCGTCAGATATCAAGCCTATCCTGTGACCGATCGGTGAAAGTCTCTGGTCAGCGTTATCCTGTCTCAGAATCAGCCTGTATTCGCTGCGTGAAGTCATCATGCGGTACGGATCACTGCACCCTTTGGTCACAAGATCGTCAACAAGAGTTCCGATATAAGAACCCGACCGTTCAAGAATGACAGGTTCTTCACCTTTTAGCTTTAAAGCGGCATTGATCCCCGCAACGATTCCCTGTGCAGCAGCCTCCTCATAGCCCGAACTGCCGTTGAACTGTCCCGCTCCGTACAAACCGCCGATTTTCTTGAATTCAAGTGTCGGAAAAAGCTGTGTCGGATCGCAGCAGTCGTACTCGATCGCGTAGGCAGGACGCATAATTTCGACATTTTCGAGACCTTTTATCGTCTGCAAAAACTTCAACTGTACATCTTCGGGCAGCGATGAGGACATTCCCTGTAAATAAAACTCCTCCGTTGTCAGTCCCATAGGTTCTACAAAAAGCTGGTGTCTTGGCTTGTCGGAAAAACGCACAATTTTGTCCTCGATCGACGGACAGTATCTCGGGCCTACACCCTCAATTCTTCCCGAATAAAGAGGCGAACGGTCAAGATTAGCCAAAATAACCTCGTGGGTCTTGCTGTTCGTGTATGTAACGTAGCAACTTACCACATTTTCAAGATTGTCCGCATTAGTTTCAAATGAAAACGGCACAATCTCGTCATCGCCGTTCTGGATCTCCATTTTGTCAAAGTCAATGCTCCTGCGGTGAACACGGCACGGAGTTCCTGTCTTGAATCTTCTGAGTTCAACACCGTTTTCGCGTAGTGACTGAGAAAGCCCAATGCTCGGCAGGGCGGAATCAGGGCCGCTTTCATACGAAGCCTCACCAATATGTATCTTGCCTTTCAGGTAAGTTCCTGTCGCAATGATCGCCGCTTTTACAGCATATTCAGCGCCGAGTGAAGTGCGAACCGCTGTTACTTTCCCGTCCTCGACCACGATCTCAGATATTTCACCCTGTTTTATGTATAGATTTTCCTGCTTTTCGCAGACATTTTTCATGTAATTGTGGTACTTAACGCGGTCTGCCTGAACTCTCAGACTGTGGACAGCCGCGCCTTTTCCGCGATTGAGCATACGACTCTGAATAAAGCACTTATCCGCAGCCTTACCCATTTCTCCGCCAAGCGCGTCGATCTCTCTTACCAGATGTCCCTTTGCAGTGCCGCCTATCGACGGATTACACGGCATATTTGCTATCTGGTCGAGAGATATCGTGAACATTATCGTCCTGCAACCGAGCCTTGCGGAGGCAAGAGCGGCTTCGACTCCGGCATGACCCGCACCAATAACTGCGACATCATACTCTCCCATTTTATAAATCATAAATTTCACTCCCGAATTGTTTCACGTGAAACATTATTTTCCGACACAAAATCTTGAAAAGACCTCATCAACGACAGCGTCAGTGATTTTCTCACCGATAAGTTCAAGCAATGACTGCTCGGCGTAATCTATCAGAACGTTGACCGCGTCCAGCATTTCGCCGCATTCAATAGCCTCAACAGCCTTTTCTACATTTTCAAGGCACACGTCAACGCACTTTTTCTGACGTTCATTTGCAACAGTAACGTCATTGAAAAATGGTTCATTCAGCCTGAAAATGTCCTCGATACACGCACAAAGTTCGTCCGTTCCGCTGTTTTTCTTGGCGGACAGATAAACTATATGCTTAAAATGTTTTTCAAGTTCTGTAATATCAATTACCGTTGACAGATCATTTTTGTTGACTACTGCAACAGAATTATTAAAGTTAATTTTATTAATTATATTAACATCATCATCGCTCATCTTCTCGCTGCCGTCAAAAACAGCTATCACAAGCTCCGCGGACTCTATCGCTTTCTGAGCGATATTCACGCCGATCTCCTCAATTTTATCGGAAGTCTCGCGTATCCCTGCGGTGTCCATGAGCCTGAGTGTCACATCTCCGAGCTTTACGGTTTCCTCCACCGCGTCACGGGTAGTTCCCGCAATATCGGTAACTATACTCCTCTCACAACCGCTGAGAGCATTGAAAAGCGTGGACTTGCCAACATTTGGTCTGCCGACAATGACAGTGGAAACACCCTCTCGCAAGATCCTGCCGCTGTCGTAATTTCTGATAAGGCTCTCCAGCTCGGCGCGGATATTTTCAAGTTCCGTTCTCATAGTCTCTGGCTCTACCTCGGGGATATCCTCGTCAGGGTAATCTGTCCACGCCGCGAGACTTCCGAGCATATTCATAAGGCGGTCGGAGATTTTTCTTACAGCTTTGTAAGCCGCACCCTCGCGAATATTCTCAGCCATTTTCAGTTCTCTTTCGCCCTTTGCGGAGATTATATCCATGACCGACTCAGCCTGTGTGAGGTCTATTTTTCCGTTGAGGAACGCTCTTTTCGTAAATTCTCCTGCCTGCGCCATGACCGCTCCGTTTGCAAGAGCCGCGCGCAGTATTCGCCTTGTGACGTATATTCCGCCGTGGCAGGAGATCTCCGCGGTGTCCTCGCCCGTAAAGCTGTGCGGAGCGCGGAAAACCGTCAGAATGCAGTCATCGAGCCGTTCTTCGCCGTCAAAAGCTTCGCCGTAAGCGCAGGTATATCCTCTCATGTCCGCAACCTTTTTGTCGCCGGCAGGAACGAATATCTTCTCCGCGACCTCGAATGCCCTCTCGCCCGAAATGCGAATGACCGCGATTCCTCCGGGAGCATTCGGCGTGGCGATCGCTGCTATAGTAGTCATTTTGTCCTCCTAAAAAAACAACGGCATTAACGCCGTTGTCTGAATTATTTACAGGCAGCTTTTAAATCTGCCGTTCTGAATCGAATCAAAGCTCGATCTTGCCGTAGAGTCCGCCCTCGATGCTGTCCTCGGGTCTGGGTCTCTTGTAGTCCTTTTCAAATGAAGTTGAGAGATTTACCGACTTGCGTTCGAGTGTTATCTCACCCTTGTCATTTCTTCTGTTGTCGCGGTTTCTGTCATTTCTTCTTCCGCCGTCACGACGATTATCGCGCTTTTTTCTGGGATTATTTGAAGAAATGATTATCTTTCTGTACGGTTCTTCGCCGACAGATCTTGAAGAAACTCCCTCGATCTCCGAAATTGCCGAGTGGATAACTCGTCTCTCGTAGGGATTCATCGGCTCAAGCGGCTGTGAACGTCCCGTTCTGAGAACGGATTTTGCAACCTTTACCGCAAGCTGCTCAAGAGTTTCCTTTCTCTTGCTGCGGTAGCCGAGGCAGTCGATAGTGATCCTGAAATAATCCTTATCGCCCTTGTTTGCGATTATCGAGCAGAGGTACTGGATAGCGTCAAGCGTCTCGCCCCTTCTGCCGATAATAGTTCCGTTGCTGTTGCTGTCTATATTGAGGATAGCTCCGGTCTCGTTCTGATAAACCGTGAACTTTGCCTCAACGTCCATAGCTCTGAGAATGCTTGTGATGTAGTCTCTTGCAAGCTTTACCTTAGGATTTATGAGTGACTCGTCCTCGATAAGCGAGTAATTTTCGAGCGAATAGTCTGATTCCTCAGCATTATGCTTATCTTCCTTTACAGGAGCGGGCCTTTCGCTGACTGCCTTTTCCTCCTTGACAGGAGCAGCAACCGGCTTTGTCTCATGCTTTTCAGCAACAGCTTCCGCCTTTGCTTCCTTTGTCCCGCTCACAGCAGGAGCAGCCTTTACCTCAGCTTTTGCCGGTGCAGGAGCAATCGGCTTTGCAGCAGCCGGAGCTTCTTCTATATAAGTAGCCCTGACGACCGCATCGCTCTTTCCTATTCCGAGGAAACCTCTCTTGCCTTCCTCGACTATTTCAAACTTTATTTTACTTTCAGCAACACCAAACTTCTTTGAGGCAAGCTTTTTAGCCTCCTCGATGGTTTTCGCTGTAAATTTTTCAGTCATAATTATTACCTCCCGGACGGCTTAATCTTCATCGTCGTCGCTTTCATCATAATCATCGCCGTACTTTTCAGCCATGCGCTTTCTTGCTTCCTTGAGCTTGTCTCTGTTCTGCTTGTTCTGTTCTGATCTTGAGATCTTGCCGCCTGAGCCGCCTGCGCTGCCATTCTGTTCATTTAATGCAGCCTGCTGTTCCATTACCCTCTGCATGAAGGTTTTCTTTTCAGGGTGCTTTTCAGCGTATATCCTTGCCTTTTCCTTTTCCTTTTCAGCGATAGCCTCGGTCCTCTCGGGAGTGAAGTAGCAGTTGAGAGCAAAGGTGATAAGGAATGAGAATACAGATGACCATATCCAGTAGAAACCGATACCGGCAGGTACCTGAAATGCAAACCATATTGAAAGAAGGGGCATACCGTACATCATAACAGCCATACAGCCGCCGCCCTGTATATTAGCGTTGGTCTTTTTCTGATGTATCTGGCTGTAGATAGAAACCAGAAGCTGAGCGAGACCTGCAAGGAAAGGAATGCAGAAAAGAATGATGGATTCCTTGTTCCATGTATCGGGGTGTATCTCGGGTGTTTTACCGAGGTTTGCGCCGAATATGGTAAACTTTTCGCTGAATTCGGATACCTTCTGAGCAAAATTCTCAGCGAGACCTGAAAAGCTGTCGGGCTTTTTGCGGATAGCCTCCATAGTGAAAAGCTCTGATCTCAGGTTATTGCTGAGAAAAGTTTTTCCGCCGTTTATGCCAAGTCCGCCCGCAAGAGATGAAGCTCTCTCAGCAGCCTCGGTTATAACAGACTTTGAAATGCCGAGGATATGCGAAATAGGCTTGTATACAACGTCGATAACGCCAAAGAGGAGGAACATCTGAATAAAAGCGGGCAGGCACGAAGCCATTGGGTTTATGCCCTCCTGCGCATAGAGTTTCTGCTGTTCTTCCTGTAGTCTCTGCTGATTGCTGCCAAAGCTCTTTTTGAGTTTTTCAAGCTTTGGGGTGAGGAGCTGCATTCTCGCCGCACTTTTCTGAGTCTTGTAGTTGACCGGGAAAAGAAGGAGTTTTGTTACGATTGTAAACAAAATAATCGAGACAGCGTAGTTTTTACAAATGAAATAGATCAGTCTCATCAGGTAGCCGAAAGGGATACCTATAATATCATATAATGCGTTCAAATTTTCATACCTCTTGATTCATTTTGTCGCCGTCGCTTTCACTTCCGGCGTTTTCATCGGTGAAATCATACTTACGGGTCCTGAATGTGAACTTTTCGGGGACATAATCAATTCCGCCCATAGACCATGGGTTGCATCTGAGAATTCTCCATACAGAAAGAGCTGAGCCGCGAACGGCGCCGAATCTCCCGACAGCAGTGAGCGCATAGCAGCTGCAGGTGGGATAATACTTGCATCTTGGCGGGAAGAGCGGCGAAACGAATTTTCTATAGAATTTAATAAGCCCCATTATCAGGAATTTCATACTCTTTTCTTTCCCGCATCAAAGCTGCAAAACATTTTATTGATATCAGGGATCCCCTTTTTGCGCATATATTCGCAGTATTCCTGAGATCTTACCTCACTGAGGAGACTTCTTGCCACGATAACGATATCCATACCGACCGGAATGCTCACCTCAGCCTCGCGGTAGGCAAGGCGGATAAGTCTCTTTGCCCTGTTTCTGCAAACGGCGTTGCCGACAGATTTTCCTGCGGTAATACCGAGGCGGTTATAGGGTCTGCCGTTCGGGCGGACATAGATCACCGAGTATCTTGAAGCCGAATATCTTCCTCTGCGGTAAGTGCTGAGGAAATCCCTGTTATCCTTTATTATTTCCGTATAAAGCATAATAACACCTTTCGAGCGTTTTTGTTCACTTAAACAAAAAAGACCACAAAAATACATTTTTGTGGTCAGCCTCGTTAGTGAGTTAATCTTGCTCTGCCCTTAGATCTTCTACGAGCTAAAACCTTTCTGCCGTTCTTAGTAGACATTCTCTTCATGAAGCCATGCTCCTTCTTTCTGTGGAGCTTCTTGGGCTGATAAGTTCTCTTCATACTAAGTGTCCTCCTCTCTGCGAAATATATACAACAAGACCGCAAAGCAGCCTTTAATGACAATTAAGTCATTCGGACATACCTATATCCGTATTACACTAAAACATTATATATTAAAAAGGGTGTTATGTCAAGGCATTCGGAAATTTTTTCAGAAAATTGTCCCTTTTTTGGAAACTTGACCAATTACGCCCCGATTTTACGTCTTATTTTTTGTGGTAATCGACACCATGAGGATTTCCACAGCGATCCCGCGCGGAAATGATATTTCAACACCACCGTTTGGCACTATATATAATAGTATTACTCATAATGCAGTTCCCGTGCACTTATTCGTTCGTTGAAAAAGTGGAAACTTTTTGCAGTTCAAATGTTGACAAGCGAGACAATTAAATTAATTCAACAATGTCTGAACAATAAATTTCAACGCCGATAAAGCACACAAATGGCTTAGTATAGCCGTATCCCTGTGTTTTCAACCAAATTTCACTGTATAACGCAGCAAGTATTACACTTCCCACATTTCAACAATGTGTCAATTTAGGTGTTGAAACCGTGTTCATTTTCTAAATCTGCTACAATGAAAAATTCTTGCTTTTTGCACCCCATTATGATATAATATAGGTATGTATCATCAGATAAACGAAAAATAAGGATAATCAGGGCAGCACCTTTTTAACACAGGTGTGCTTTTTTCGGTGCTGCCCAAAATTTCACGGAGGTATACCATGAATTCATTCGATGAAGTTTTCGATAAAGTTAAAAACTATTGCCTCGAAAACAATACTATACCGGAAATAGGTATAACGACCTGGATAGACCCGATGAAGCCGGTCAGCTTTGACGGTTCAAATGCTGTTTTCAGCGTCCAGACGGATTTTCAGAAGAATATCGTTATGACAAATTTCATAACATATCTTACAGAAGCATTTTACAACGTACTCGGGCTGAATGTCAACATCAACATCAATGTTGAGACCGACGAGCCTGAAAAAGTAGCAAATGTCCTCAGCGATGACGAGCTTGAACGCAAGCACGCCGAGCTTGAACAGGCATATAAATTCGCAAATTACGACTATACCTTCGACACCTTCATTGAGGGACGCTCGAACGAATTTGCGCTCGCCTGCAGTAAGTCCGTCGCCAAAAACTGCGGAAACAAGGCATCTCTCGACTACAATCCTCTCTTTATCTACGGCCCTTCGGGAATGGGTAAGACCCACCTCATTACCGCTATCGCGACAGAGGTAAAGAAAAATCACCCCGACTTCAATGTCGTTTACACTACGAGCGAAACTTTCGGAAACGACCTCATCGACGCTCTCGGCCGCGGCGGAAATATGTCGGATTTCCACGACAAATACAGAAATGCCGACCTTCTGCTCATTGACGATATCCAGTTCTTCTCGGGAAAAGAGCGTATGCAGGAGGAATTTTTCCATACATTCTATAAGCTGCATCAGGAAAGCAAGCAGATCGTCATCACCTCAGATAAGCCGCCGAAAGCGCTCATCACACTTGAGGAGCGTCTGAGAACGCGTTTCGAGGGCGGTCTTATCGCCGATATTTCCGCTCCTGACTACGAGACCCGTCTCGCGATAATCAACAGAAAGTCCGAGCTTTTAGAACTCAAGATACCGAACGAGGTCGCGGAATTCATGGCAAACCGCCTCAAATCCAATATCCGTCAGCTTGAGGGCGCAGTTCTCCGTCTCAAAGCGCTCAACCACTTTGCAGGCAGTCCGATAACTATCTCAATGGCGCAGAGCGTTATCCGCGATGTGCTCACCGACGAGCAGCCGCTCCCGATCACCGTTGAGAAGATAATTTCCGAAGTATCGACAGTTTACGGAGTTTCGCCCGACGATATGCGCTCTACCAAGCGTTCGTCGCAGGTCGCTATCGCGCGAAAAGTCGCTATCTACGTCGTAAGAGAGATAACACATATGCCTCTTGCCGCGATAGGAACGGAATTCGGCAACCGCGACCACTCCACGATAGTTTACTCGGTAAACAGCCTTACCGACTCAATGGCAAAGGACTCAAACCTCAATAATCTCGTAAACGACATTATCAAAAACATAAAGGATAAGAACAAGGTCTGAGTGGAAACTGTCAGTTTTCAACGCGATGTGGAAAAGTTGAACCAAACGGTTGAAAATGTTAAAACAACTGTTAGTTAACATAGTTTTCAACAATTGGTGGAATTCGTGTTGATAAAGGTTTTCCGTTTGAATAAGCGTATTTCTCAGAATTTCAACCGCAGACAAACACCGTCTTTTGAAAGCTTTTATTCAACAATAAACAAGTTAAAATCATTTTACCCGATTTTCCTCATTTTTTTAAACTTCAACTCCACATGATTTTACATTTTCAACTCAATTTCTGCAAATATCCGGATTTTCCATATTATTCAATAATTCATCTACACCCGATTGTAGAGAAATTTTCCGCTGAATACAGCCGAAAATCAAGCTAACTGACAATTCAACAGGCACAACTACAACAACAAATTATCTTACATACTTTATCTTACTTTATTTTTTCTTATCTTATCTTTGTGTTGGGGAAAACTTATCCTTCCACTCCGCAGACAGATCTGCGGTTGATATCTCTCTGACACATCCTATTACGGAGGTAACTGTATAAATGAAATTCATCTGCAACAAAAATGAGCTGAGTGAAGCTATAGGAAACGTATCAAGAGCAGTTTCCCAGAAATCCACTATTCCCGCTCTTGAGGGAATAAAAGTAAGAATATCCGAGAATCAGGTGGAGCTTACTTCATATAATCTTGAAATGGGAGTAATAACAACTATCGGAGCTGAAACGGAAGGAGAGGGCGAGATCGTCGTAAGTTCGAGACTTTTCAGCGAATTCACAAGACGTATGCCCGATGAGGAGATAACTTTTGAAGTTGACGAAAATCTCGTTATAAATATCTCATGCCGTTCTACAGAATGCAGCTTTTCGGCGATATCAGCCGAAGAATTCCCCGAACTTCCGAAAGTTGACACGGGAAGAAGCTTCAGCGTAAAGCAGACTATCCTGCGCTCGATGATAAACCAGACAGGCTATGCCGCTTCACTAAACGAAAGCAAGCCGGTACTTACAGGCGAACTTTTTGACATAGAAAACGGACATTTCCACATGGTCGCTATCGACGGTTTCAGACTCGCTATAAGAGAAGAACTTATCGATTGTCCCGATACTTATCACTTTGTAGTTCCGAAAAAGGCTCTTACCGAGATTTCAACACTCATCAAGGACGACGATGAGAAGGTATGCAACATTTTCACAAATGACCGCCATATAATTTTCGAGATAGGCAAAGTTCTTGTTATCTCGCGTCTGCTTGAGGGAACTTTCCACAATTACAAGCTGAGCATCCCCACAAGCCACAAAACAGAGGTCATTGTAAATAAGCGCGATTTTTCGGGAAGTCTGGAGCGCTGTTCGCTCATTATCGACGATAAGAACAAGTCGCCTATCCGCTGCGAAATAGGAAACGGCGTAATGAAGATCTTGTGCAAGACGGGGATAGGAAAGATAAATGACACAATATCTGCCGATATTTCCGGAGAAATGCTTAGTATAGGATTCAACAACCGTCTCGTTCTTGACGCGCTCCGCGCTGCCGAGGGCGATAAGGTAAGGATCCGCTTCAACGGAGCAATGAAAGTTATCGAAATTCTTCCTCTTGAGGGAGAAAGCTACATTTTCCTTGTTATGCCGATACAGCTCAAAGGTTAAAGGAGAAAAATATTATGATGATTTTTTACAAAAACTATCAGTATGCACCGATCGCGACCCTTGTTTCGGGACTTTCAAGCGTCCTTGCGGTCTGCGCGGTGATAGGCGGACTTGCACTGTTCGGGATAAGAGGCGGTTCGGCGCTTAAAATGGTCGGCGGAGTAGTGCTTATTGCACTTGCGGCTTTCCTTTTCTTCTACTGTTCGAGAACTCTTCCCGACAAGATGTCCGAAAAGGAAAGTGAAAAGAATATCAGGACCAAGGCTTCATATGCTCTTATGTACTGTAAGGAAAATCCTGAGGCTTACGACCAGCTAATAGCCGAAAATATGGATTTTGCACGCAAATATATCAGAAATAATGAGGGAAAGATAGTTAAGGTATCAAAATTCAACCAGTAACTTCTTTACCGCGTCAATGCAGGAAAGGTAGATCTTATGTCTGAAAAAATAAAAATCAGCACAGAGTTCATAAAGCTCGACGCATTGCTGAAATTCGCCTCGCTTGTAGGTTCCGGCGGAGAGGCAAAGTCTCTCATTCAGGACGGACAGGTTCTCGTGAACGGCGAAGTCTGCACGATGAGGGGCAAAAAGATCCGCCCCGGCGACAAGGTTTCGCTCGGCGGAAATGAGGTAACCGTAGAGTGATAATCACTTATGCGGAAATTGACGGCTTCAAAAATCTTTCGGGGGTATCTTTTGCTCCCGACCCCAAATATAATATAATACTTGGGCCGAATGCACAGGGAAAAACCAATCTCCTTGAGGCGATGTGGATACTTTCGGGCTGCAAAAGCTTCCGCGGTTCAAAGGAAAAGGACTATATCGCCCTCGGCGGAAACAAAATGTCCTCGAAGATAAGGATAAAAGACAGCGTCCGCGAGCAGAAGATCTCCTTTGAGATGACAAAAAATGCAGCTTCGCCGAAAGTTATCCACCTGAACGGCGTGAAGCAGAAGGGCACGAAGGCTATTTTTGACGTTTTCAAGTGCATTGCCTTTATCCCCGATGACACCGAAATAATCAAGGGATCTCCGGAAAAGCGGCGGAACTTCATTGATATGGCTGCATCGCAGCTTAATCCGATATTTGTGGTACATCTGACCAAAAACAACATGATAATGAATCAGCGAAATGCTCTGCTGAAGGAAATTTTCCAGAAAAATGCGTCTGCCGATATCCTCGATATATGGGACAGGCAGGCAGCTCATGAGGGTGCGGTCATTTCGTTCATGAGAAATGAATATATCGGGAAGATAAACGGGATCTGCGGTCGGCTGTATGAAACTATTTCGGGCGGAAAAGAAAAACTCGAACTCGAATACAAGTCGAATGTCTACAAGCGCGAGGACTTTGAAAAGCCCTGCGGAAGTGAGGCTTTTGAGCAGTATTACGCGAAATTATGCGAAACGCGCGAGTACGATATCCGCACGGGTTCGACGCATTCAGGTGTGAACCGCGATGAGATCGTTATAAAAATCAACGGTGTTAGCGCAAAGGATTACGGCTCGCAGGGACAGATAAAGAGTGCTGCACTTGTGATGAAACTTGCGCAGGCGGAAATTTTCATGAAAAAGTCAAAAGATGCGCCCGTTGTTTTCCTTGACGACGTAATGGGTGAACTTGACGAGAGCCGCCAGCATTTTGTCCTTGACATGATAAAGGATATGCAGGTTTTTCTCACTACACCTAACGAAAGTGCGCTTTTGCCCGAAATAAAGGGAAAAATTCTGCGCATAAGCGGCGGCAGAGTTACGGAGGAGCAGTAATGTATCTTCACATCGGCAATAACTACTCGCTCGATACCCGTGATATCGTCGGTATCTTCGATATAGAGAATACTACTGTGGAAAAATGCACCAAGAACCTTTTGGAACGCGCCGAAAAGGAAAAGATCTGCATCTATACGACCTATGAAATGCCAAAAAGCTTTATAGTCACCATGAAAAAGGGTTCTGAGCGCGTTTATATTTCACAGCTTTCGGCAGTTACCCTCCGCAAGAGACTTGCAAAGGGCGGAGGATTTTAGGCAGCACAAAAGTATAGAACTATCGTGCTATGGTTCAACTTGAAATATACAGTGAGTAAAAGATAAATACTGAGGTGGTACAATTGGGTGATATGAATAGGGAAACAAAGCAAAAGTCTCTTAGACTTGAAAAGGATCTGATAGATCAAATAGAGAAATTAGCTAGAAAGAATGAAAGGGACTTTACAAAGCAAGTAAGTTATATGCTCAAAAAGTATATAGAAATAACTCAGGAAAAATAGTATCATCACGGCAAATCACCCCGCTTTCGGGATAAAATATATGGAGGTAAAGCATGACTCAGCAGAATAACAACAATTACGATGAAAACGACATACAAGTCCTTGAGGGCCTTGAAGCCGTGCGCAAACGCCCGGGAATGTATATCGGCTCGACAGGTCCAAGCGGTCTGCACCACCTCGTTTACGAGATAGTAGATAACTCAATTGACGAAGCTCTCGCAGGCTACTGCACGGAGATAACTGTCGAGATACTTCCTGGAGACGTTATCCGCGTTTCGGATAACGGACGCGGCATTCCTGTCGGGATCCACCCCAAGGAGGGTATCTCTGCGGCTACGGTCGTTTACACGATACTTCACGCAGGCGGAAAGTTCGGCGGCGGAGGCTATAAGGTTTCGGGAGGACTGCACGGTGTCGGCGCTTCGGTAGTCAATGCTCTCTCCGAGTGGCTTGAGCTTACCGTAAAGGACGGCGAGCACGTTTACTTCCAGAAATTCAACCGCGGAAACTATGACGAGCAGCTCAAGATAATCGGCGACACGACCGAGACCGGCACAAGCGTTATGTTCAAGGCTGACGGCGAGATATTCGAGCATACGGTTTACGACTATGAGACTCTTCTGAAGAGACTGCGCGAACAGGCTTTTCTCAACGCGGGAATAAAGATAGTTTTCTCAGACAAGCGTGACCCGAATGAAATAAAGGGCGAGACGCTCCACTATGAGGGCGGTATCCGCCAGTTTGTAGAGCATATCCACCAGACCCGCGGATATGAGGCTATAAGCGGCGATGTTATATATATTTCGGGAACACAGGGCGATTCATTCGCGGAGATAGCTCTCCAGTACAACGACAGCTACAACGAGGTCATTCTCTCGTTTGCGAACAATATACACACGAAGGACGGCGGTTCGCATGAAAACGGCTTCAAGAACGCGCTCACCAAGGTAATTAACGAATACGGCAAAAAAATGGGCAAGCTCAAGGACAAGGAGAGCCTCAAGGGCGATGACGTCCGCGAGGGACTCACAGCTATCATCTCCGTAAAGCTTACCGAGTGCGAGTTTGAGGGACAGACCAAGGGCAGACTCGGAAATCCCGAGGTAAAGCCGTTTGTTGAAAAACTCGTGACAGAAAAACTCATGAACTTCCTTGAGGAGAATCCCGATATCTCAAATCTCATTTTCGACAAATGTATGTCGGCTCTCCGCGCAAGAGAAGCTGCAAAGCGTGCAAGAGAGGCTGAGCGCAAAAAGAATGCGTTCGGCAATTCCCCCATGCCCGAAAAGCTTGCTGACTGCGCCGAGCGCGACAACAGATACACCGAGATATACATCGTCGAGGGAGACTCGGCGGGCGGTTCTGCAAAACAGGGCAGAGACCGAAAGTATCAGGCTATCCTCTCGCTCTGGGGCAAGATGCTCAACGTTGAAAAGGCTCGTATCGACCGTATCTACGGCAACGACAAGCTTGAACCGGTCGTTACCGCGCTCGGTACGGGAATCGGCGAGGATTTCGATATAGAGAAGCTCCGCTACGGCAAGGTAATAATCATGGCGGATGCCGATGTTGACGGTATGCACATCAGGACTCTGCTGCTGACCTTCTTCTTCCGCTATATGCGTCCGCTCATCACGAACGGCAACGTGTACATTGCGCAGCCTCCGCTTTTCAAGGTCGAGCGCAAAAAGAAGGTATACTACGCATTCTCCGACGAGGAGCGCGACAGATACACCGCCGAGCTTTCCGAGGACGGCAAGTACAAGGACGTTGCAGTCCAGCGCTATAAGGGTCTTGGTGAGATGGACCCCGAGCAGCTCTGGGAGACTACAATGGATCCTGAGAGACGTACTATCATCAGGATAACCATGGAGGACGCTCTCAAGGCGGACGAAACCTTCTCTATCCTCATGGGCGATAAGGTCGAGCCGAGAAGAAAATTCATCGAAAAGAACGCAAAGTTCGCACAGAACCTTGATATATAAGAAACCGTATTCACAGGATATGCGGAGGTAAAATGAAAGATAATTACAAGCTTGAAAAAGAGTATACCATACCCTTTGAGACTTTCAGGGACGGATACACGGCATTTCAGAAGAAATTCGTTTATCCGCGCTCATACGTCCTGATGGCGGTTTTCGTGATCCTTGCGATAGTCTTTGCAGCCGCGGTCATCGAGGACAAGTCGCAGTACATTGCGTATATGCTCATCGTTATATGCGCGGCTCTTGCAGCGAGAGAGTGGTACAATCCGCGCAAACTCAGGTCACATCTGCTCGAAACGGTAAAGGCTATGGGTGAAGTAACGTACAGGATAGGCGTTGCAGATGACCGCATAGAGATATCAACGGCAGAAGTTCCCGACGCTGAGACTTCCGCAGAGGACGGAACGGAAATTGACGGGGACGAGGCAGAGGAGCTTCTTCCGGAAAAGACCGTGATACCGTTTGACGAAAACTATTCGCTTCTCGAATATGAGGGCTTTTTCCTCATTTTTTCGGGAAAGGAGCTTTTCTACATAGTCCCGAAGGCACAATTCAGCTTAGATGAGCTTGAAATAATCAGAAAAACAGGCAAAACGGCTGAATGAGCCGCACCTGTTCCCATAGGAGGTAAAAAATTTGCTTTACAACGATAATACAAAGGTTATAAATACCGAGCTCGTTGACGAAATGGAAAACTCCATGCTCAACTATGCGATGTCGGTTATCGTATCACGAGCACTCCCCGACGTAAGGGACGGACTTAAACCCGTTCACAGGCGTATTCTCTATACCCTGCACGAGAACGGACTCACTCCCGATAAGCCGTACAGAAAGTGCGCCGATACCGTAGGTTCGGTTCTCGGACGCTATCATCCGCACGGTGACGCTTCGGTTTACGACGCGCTTGTACGTCTTGCTCAGGATTTCTCAATGCGCTATCCCCTCGTTGACGGTCACGGAAACTTCGGTTCGATCGACGGCGACAAGGCTGCCGCTTACCGTTATACCGAGGCAAAAATGGCGAAGATGACGCTTGAAATGCTGACGGACATAAACAAGGAGACCGTTGACTATGTTTCAAACTATGATGACCGTCTCAAAGAGCCTGCCGTTCTCCCCTCAAGATTCCCTAATTTGCTCGTAAACGGCTCTGTAGGCATCGCTGTCGGAATGGCTACCAACATACCACCCCACAACCTTGGCGAGGTCATAGACGCTCTCAGACTGCTTATAGAGGATCCTGACTGCACTATGGAGCAGCTCATGGAGCATATACAAGGCCCTGACTTTCCTACAGGCGGAATCATCATGGGCAGAGCTGGCATACGCGCAGCCTACGGAACAGGACGCGGAAAGATAACTCTCAGGAGCCGCACTCACTTTGAGGAGATAAAGGGCAGAAACTGTATTATCGTGGACGAGATACCCTACATGGTAAACAAGACCCTCATTCTCAAGAACATCAACCAGCTTTGCAAGGATAAGCGTATCGAGGGTATCTACGACCTGCGCGATGAGTCCGACAAAGACGGCATGAGAATAGTTATCGAGCTGAAAAAGGACGCTGCGCCGCAGATAGTTCTCAATAAGCTCTTTGCTCTCACAAAGCTTCAGGATACGGTGGGCATAATAATGCTTGCCCTCGTAAACAACGAGCCTAAGATACTCACGCTCAAACAGATGCTCAGCCACTACCTCGATTTTCAGGTAGACGTTATACAGAGACGAACACGCTACGACCTGCGAAAGGCTCTTGAAAGAGCGCATATTCTTCAGGGATTCGTGCTTGCGGCCGATCACATTGACGAGGTCATCGCGATAATCCGTTCAAGCGCAACTGTTCAGGAGGCAAAGACGCGCATGATCGAGCGCTTCAAGGACGTTGATATGTCGGCTCTCCTTGACCGTGCGCAGTATGACCTTAACGGTCTGCACATTGAGGATCAGACGGGTCTTTCCGAGGAACAGGCTGAGGCTATCGTCCAGATGAGACTCGGACAGCTCACAGGCCTTGAACGTCAGAAGATAACTGACGAGCTGTACGGACTCCTTACCAAAATATCCGATTTTGAGGATATTCTCGCCGATGTAGGCAGAGTTTACGAGATAATCGAAAACGACCTCGAAACCATCAAGAAGAAGTTCAACGACAAGAGAAGAACAGATATCGAGAACGTAAGCGGCGAGGTCGATATAGAGGATCTTATCCCCGAGGAGGACTGCGTTGTAACGCTCACCAACAACGGCTATATCAAGCGTATGCCGCTCACCGAGTATAAGACCCAGCACCGCGGCGGACGCGGCATAACCGGCATGAAACAGCGCGAGGAGGACTTCGTTCAGGAGATGTTCATTTGCAGCACTCACGATAATATCCTCTTTATCTCGAACAAGGGCATTATGTATAAGCTGAAATGCTACGAGATACCGGACGGCTCAAAGGCTTCGCGCGGCTTTAACCTGATAAATCTGCTGCCTCTCACGGAAAGCGAGAAGATAGCGGCAATGATAAAGGCGACCGATTTCAGCGATGACAAGTTCATCACAATGGTCACCAAGAACGGCAAGATAAAGCGTTCAAACCTCTCGCTCTACAAGAATGTCCGCAAGAACGGTCTTATCGCTATCGGACTTGACGAGGGCGACGAGATAGCCGGCGTAAGAATGACAGACGGTCACGAGCAGATATTCGTTGCCACAAGAAACGGAATGGCTATCCGTATCGAGGAGGAAAAGGGCAGATCCATGTCCCGTTCCGCTCACGGCGTGAGAGCGATAAAGCTCCGTGACGGCGACTACGTTGTCGGAATGGCAAGAGTGCGCGCAGGAGCGTCTCTGCTCACCGTTACAGAAAACGGCTACGGCAAAAAGACCGAGATAGACAGCTACAGGATACAGAACCGCGGCGGTTACGGACTTACCAACTACAAGGTCGATGAGGTAAGAGGCCACGTCTGCGGTATCAAGATAGTTGACGAATCGGACGATGTTATCCTCGCTTCGAGCGACGGTATCATCATCAGGATACTTGCAAGCGATATCCGCATAATGGGACGTATCGCCAAGGGCGTGCGCGTCATGAAGGTCAACGAGGGCGCTAAGGTAGTTGCATTCACCCGTGCCGACCACGATGACGAGGCACAGACCGAAAAGGTCGAGCAGCTCACTGACGAGCAGATAAAGGAGGCGGAAGCCGAGGCTGCACTCGAAGAACAGAACGAGGTAGTTATCGACGCTGAGCCTGAGGACAGCGATGATGAGTAAGAAAGGACCCGAGCGCAGCTTTCTCCTCTATGAGGAGAGACCGCTGACGGCTGCCGCAGTAACGCTCATGAGCTTTTTCTGCCAGTGGGCGAACTGGTTCTGCTACGAAAAGCTGGGGTATTCGTGGGGATTTACGCTTGTAACTCCCCTGATACTCTGCATTATGTACCACTTTGTCCAGCTTGACGCAGGCGTGAACGGGAATTTTTCAAGACGGTTCTTCTTTCGCTTTTCGGTGCTTGTGCCCCTGCTTATCGGAATATTGCTGACGGTCATAATGCTGCTGAGCAATCCCGATATAAGCAACTTCAACCCCGATGCGGAGTTTAAAGGCTCGGTTCAGGAGACGATAGCGACTTACGCGGGAAGATTCGTATTCACCTCAGTCTATATGCTGATATTTGCCCTTATCGACATTCCGCTTCTGAAAATTGCGGACGGGAAAAGGAAGGATAAGTGAAGAAAAAGTTACTTGCTTTGGCGGCGGTATTTCTTGGGTACGCCGTTTTTGAGAATACGATCGCGCTGACCGTAAGGCGTGAGAAAATATCCGACGGCTCGGGAAATACGCTTAAAGTCGCGCATATCGCCGACCTGCACAAAAAGAGGTTCGGCAGGGGCAACGTCCGTCTGTGCGAAAGAGTAAAGGCGGAGTCGCCCGATATGATAATAATAAGCGGAGACATCGTTTCGCGCACTCAGAAGGATCTTTCCGCAGTGAGATCAGCGCTTGAACAGTTTTGCAGGATCGCGCCCGTTTACATGATATTCGGCAACCACGAGCAGAGCCTGCCCGAAGAAAAGCGCCGCGAGCTGCTGAGAGCCATTGCCGAAAGCGGAGCGGTACTTCTGCGAAACGACAGTATATCGGTAAATATCCGCGGCAGGTCAATGAATATCCACGGACTTGAGCCGAGCTATTCGACCTATAAGAAAAACGACAGCTACAGAGATCTTGACGTGATAACGCTCGCGGATATGGAGCGTCTGCTCGGTAAATGCCCCGAGGGCGAGAATCTCCTCATCGCACACAATCCGTTTTTTGGCGAAGTCTATGCCGAGTGGGGCGCGGACTACATCATGAGCGGACACATTCACGGCGGAGCGGTGCGGATATTCGGCGTGGGACTTCTTTCACCCGAGCGCCGGTTTTTCCCGAAAAATTCAAAGGGGATCTACACGATAGGCAAGGCAAAGCTGCTTGTTTCGGCAGGGCTTGGAAAGCTAAGGCTGTTCAATCCGCCCGAGATAGTGACTTATGAGCTTTGAACCTCAGATCACGAATGCAAGAAGAATAAGCATAACTCCTCCTGCCCACGAGAGATCGCGGCGCAGCGAGGAGATTTTTTTGCCGGTAAGCGCTCCGAGCATCATGGCGGCGAAACCCGTCATGCAGGTGAATAAAAATGCCGCAAATGCGTGTATATCGCCGAATCCGCTGCTTAGTCCGACAGCCGCCGAGTCAAATGAGCCTGCAAACGCAAACAGAGCCGCCTCCGCGATCGACAGGCTCTTTGAGTTGTCGATATCTGCGGCTGTGTCATCGAGATACAGCTTGATTATAAGCGGAGTTCCGCGCATTTTTATGGTACGCTCGCCCGAATCCGAGATATAGCGGACAAGCGAGCGCACGAGGCTCTTGGCAATGGTGATACAGCCGATGAGAATGAGCGCGATAAGCCCGATAATGTGGCATATATCGGCGCGTATGAAGCTTTCGAGAAATCCCGAAAGAGCGGTACAGACTCCCAGAACGGCAGCGCAGATAAAGCTTATCATGACCGATGAAAACAGCGGTATGCGAATGTTGTTGCCGCTGTATGCCGCCGCCGCGAGATAAGTGTCGATACTAACGCTTACGGCGAGTAAAAATTCTTTGTACACACAGAACACCCCTGTATATCCTATGACGGGATATGAAAATCCGTTACACGTCCCGATACAGCACCGCACATGAGAAGTCATCAAAAAATAAGTTGCAATTTTCGGGGCTGTGTGATATAATAAAAGCAAGTCTGAAATGCGTCAAAAGGGAGGTTTAATGATGATTGCAGGCGTATCTACGGCTTGTCTCTATCCCAAGCCTCTTGAGGAGAGTCTCTACGACCTCGCTGTGAACGGAGTTTCATGCGTTGAGATCTTCGTCAATACCCATTCGGAGCTGAAAACAGGCTTTGCGCACGGTGCAGAGAACCTTATGAAGCGCTTTGACGTAAAGTGCGTTTCCGTGCACCCCTTCACCTGCGAAATGGAGAGCATGATGTTTTTTTCCGACTACGAGCGCCGCATGAACGATATGCTCGATTACTACAAGTATTACTTCCGCTTTATGAACATAGTGGGAGCGGACATATTTGTGTTCCACGGCGGAAAGCCCTCCTCTACCCTTAACGAGGAACTTTACTGCGAGCGTTACTCCAAGCTCTACCGCCTCGGAAAGGAGTTCGGCGTGACCGTGGCTGTCGAAAACGTTGCGCGCTGCAAGAGCGCGTCCTCGGCGTTTATAAGGAACATCTCAGGAATGCTCGGTGACGAGTTTGCGTTCGTGCTTGATACCAAACAGGCGATACGCGCAGGTGAAACTCCAATGAAGTTCCTTGAGGCGGCAGGCAGCAAGACTGTCCACGTTCACATAAGCGACAGCGGCGAAATGGGAGACTGTCTCCCGATAGGCAGAGGAAGATTCGACTTCAGGCGTTTCTTTGCCAGGCTAAGCAGCCTGAATCCGCAGTGCAGCATAGTTTTAGAGCTTTACCGCAGCGGATTTATCGGAATAAGCGATCTTATATCAAGCTATAATATACTGAAAAACATGATAGTGCCCTTTGGCAGGGAGGAAGAGATATGAAGTGCCCCTACTGCGGATATGACGAGTCAAAGGTAACAGATTCGCGCCCCTCTGACGACAGGATAAGGCGCAGGAGAGAGTGCATGAGCTGCAAGGCGAGGTTCACGACCTTTGAGCTGATAGAAAAGCCGCTGCTCATGGTTGAAAAGCGCAGCGGAAGCTATGAGCCTTTCGACCGCGAAAAGCTGATAAAAGGCATATTTTCGGCAATAAAAAAAAGACCCGTCTCAATAGACAGGGTCAGCAGTATTGCGGATCATGTTGAAAATTACTTTGCAAACGAGCTGAAAAGCGTTGCAAAGTCCAAGGAGATAGGCGAACTTGTCCTTGAACAGCTCAAGGACATCGACCCGATATCATACATACGTTTCGCGTCGGTGTACGAGGATTTCACCGATATCGAGAGCTTTATCTCGGTCATAAGCGAACTTGACAAAAACAAAGACCCGTCCGCACCGTAATGTGTGTACAGGTTTTGGATCATAACACGTCAGGATCATTTCTGACAGGAATCAAACGGAGGTAATAAATATGCAGAATCTTGACTCGATAATCGAAAACTTCAACGACAGGGAAACGCAGAATTCATTCGATTACAAGGACATGAAGGACAATATGGCGGTTGCAGTGATCCCCTATTTCTTCAGCTTTCTTTTCTTTCTGCCGATAGTCTGTAATAAAAACTCGACATTTTGCAGGTTTCACGCAAACCAGCAGCTCACTCTGCTTATCGCTGAGGTGATACTCTATGTGGTAATGGGCATAATCGGCATAATACCGATACTCGGCTGGCTGGTCGATGCAGTTGCCGGACTTGCGATATTCCTTTTCAAGTGCTGTCTGGCTTACGGCGCGTACAAGGGAAAGGCTATCAGGATACCGTTTATCGGCAATTTCCTGAACGTATTCTAAGAAACTGTCCACAGGGAGATGTGCGGACGGTTTCAGAAGAAAAGCCCGTACATCTTCTGAGCCATACACGATCAGCTTACGGACATTTTTATGCTGCCGCCGTCCTCGCTGTAAACCATTGAGGCGATAGCGGTATCGTCGCAGACAAGCAGCTCCGCGAGCATTTTCCTGCTTTCGGGGCTGTAATTTTTTACTTCGTAGACATAGAGCTGAGCGTTTCTGCCGACATATTCGCGCAGGGGCATACCCTGTTTGTCCTGCAGCGAGGCGTATTCTTCGTAGACGGTCGAGAAGTCCTCGGGGATAGTGACGTTTTTCGCGCCTATCTCCTCTACCTCCCAGCCGTGCGAGGCAAAGTAATCGAGCCTCTGCGCAACGCTTGCGGCAGCGACAGCGGGACTGTCGGGAATAGTCTCTCCTTCGCTCCTGTCCGGAATGAGTACAAGAGCAAGTACTGCGGCAATTGCGGCTACCGAAAAGAAAATAACGGGTCTTTTATTCATAATAAGCCTCCTGAGCTGTAAATTTATGCCATATGCCGAGTATCGGCATGATAAACAATATGCCCGTTCAGCGGCGCATTATACCGGAAAGGAGAAAAATGGCACAGATACGACTTGACAAATTCATATCAGAGCGGACGGAGTATACGCGCTCGCAGATAAAGCAGCTTGCCGCTAAGGGAAGCGTAAAAGTTGACGGAACTGCCGTAAAGAGGGCGGACGTTAAAATAGACCCCGAGACCGCCGCGGTAAGCGTCTGCGGGACGGAGATATCGGCGCAGAGGTACAGGTACATACTGCTCAACAAGCCGGAGGGTTATGTCTGCTCGACCAACGACAATGACGGCGAGAGCGTTATGAAACTTGTTCCGCCCGAAATGCGGACGAAGAATATGTTTCCTGCCGGCAGACTCGACAAGGATTCTCTCGGAGCGCTGCTCATAACCGACGACGGCGGACTTGCACACAGAATGCTCGCGCCAAAGAGCCATGTACCGAAAATTTATATAGTGAAACTTGACAGACCTTTTCAAAGTAATTATGTTGATTTATTCAAAAATGGCGTAGCTTTGAAGGATAATGAAAGATGCCTGCCGGCAAAGGTAAAATCGCTTGAAAATACCGAAAATATGGCATTTATCGAGATCTGTGAGGGAAAGTATCATCAGGTAAAACGAATGTTTGCAGCAGTGGGCAATAATGTAGAAAAATTGATGCGCGTTTCGGTCGGAGGTCTCGTTTTGCCCGAAAAACTGGGAAAAGGTGAGTGTATGGAATTATTGCACAAAGATGTTGAAAACTTGCTCAAGCCCCAGGATTTCGAGCTTTTTTGTGCCCGATTTTCCCGATTTTTTTCGGCAAATCTAATAAACAATCTATAGTAAGTTTGGCAATTTAGCATCTTGAAATATTTCGGGAAATTTGGTATTATATTAGTATAGCTGAGATTGCATAAAGCAGGCAGTCAGCAAGAAAATTTGAACTGGAGGACTGGATTAAATGGCAGGTTTAACACTTAAAGGCATTTATAAGAAGTATCCCGGCGGCGTTGTTGCTGTTTCGAATGTTAATTTAGAGATAAGAGATAAGGAGTTCATCGTTCTCGTAGGACCTTCCGGCTGCGGTAAGTCTACAACACTTCGTATGATCGCCGGACTCGAAGAAATTTCAGAGGGTGAGCTTTACATCGGCGACCGCCTTGTAAACGATATCGCGCCCAAGGACAGAGATATTGCGATGGTTTTCCAGAACTACGCTCTTTATCCTCACATGACAGTTTTCGACAATATGGCTTTCGGACTCAAGCTCCGTAAGGTTCCCAAGGACGAGATCGAGAGAAAGGTAAACGAGGCTGCTAAGATCCTCGACCTCACTCACCTCCTCGACAGAAAGCCTAAGGCTATGTCAGGTGGTCAGCGTCAGAGAGTTGCTCTCGGCCGTGCTATCGTTCGTAGTCCTAAGGTATTCCTCCTCGACGAGCCTCTTTCAAACCTCGATGCTAAGCTCCGTGCACAGATGAGAACCGAGATTGCCAAGATCCACAAGAAGCTCGGTACTACATTCATCTATGTAACTCATGACCAGACTGAGGCTATGACAATGGGTGACAGAATCGTTTGTATGAAGGACGGTTTCATCCAGCAGGTAGATACTCCTCAGAAACTCTACGAGAATCCTACAAACAAGTTCGTTGCAGGCTTCCTCGGTTCACCTCAGATGAACTTCATAGACGCTGTACTCAAGGAAGAGTATGGTCAGTTTATCGTTGAATTCGGCTCAGAGGATACAAAGTCTTCAAGAGGCGTTAAGTACCAGATCATCGTTCCTGAGTCCAAGGTAAACGACGAGCTCAGCAACTATGTAGGCAAGGAGATCATCCTCGGCGTTCGTCCTGAGGCTATCCACGATGAGGAAATGTACCTCTCAAATGCTACAACAGGCGTTATCGACACAAACGTTGAAATCACAGAAATGATGGGTGCTGAGACATACCTCTACCTCCTCTGCGAGGGTATTCCGCTTACAGCAAGAGTAAGCCCGAGATCAACAGCAAGACCCGGAGATGACATCAAGGTTGCTATCGATCCCAACAGAATCCACATCTTTGATAAGGAAACAGAAAAGGCTATTGTAAACTGATAATAACCATTTCATATTTTATCCTTTCTTTCTAAGCGCGGAGAGATCCGCACGAAAAAACCGCAGTCTTTCGGCTGCGGTTTTTTTATGTATACGGAGCAGGATCTTTGCTCCGTTTTTGGTATCAGAGAAAATCAGGCGGTGATCCAACGTTAAAAGTGCGCGTCAGAGTGTGCTTTTATCAGTCCTGCTTGTCTTTCTTGTCCTTGGCTGTGTCGGAGTCGCTGCTGCTGTCATTATCCTTATCCTTGTTGTCATCGTTCTCACGTTCACCGTCAACGCCGTCTATGATGTCGTCAGCCGCGTCCTCAACGCCGTTGATAGCGTCCTTGCCCGCGTCGCCTGCACCCTCTACGATGTCCTTGCCTGCCTCGCCAACGCCGCCTACAGCGTCGCTTGCGTACTCTCCAACGGAACTATTTTTGCCGGTTGAGTCGTCCTTGTCGGAACTCCCGCCGCGTGCCGTTGTATCTTCAGCTACCATGCTGCTGTCGCTTACGGAAGAATCGTCATTATTGCCGCATGAAGTGAAGGCTGCGCAAACGGTAAAAAATATGGAACATATTGCTAAAAGCTTTTTCATACAAATCATAACCTTTCCAAAGTATCATTGTGGACAGCTTTTCCACAATGTATTTTTATTGTTTGCGCTTTTTCCCGTTTTATCCACAAAGTTTTCAAGAGCGGGTACATGGTAAAATAAGGATTTCCACGATGTTTTCCACTAATTCCACAGAGTTTTCAACAATTGAACGGGTTTCTACACATCGTTTTCAACACTAGGTGGAAAACTTATCAACCGGCTTGTGGAAATAAATTAGAATTATATTGCTAAAATTTTCCTCTTTTTTCTCTACCACATAAAGTCCACATCAGGAGCTTTTACCATGTTTATCGGCTCTTCCGGCGTTTCGGGAGTATCCTCGCGGATAACCGCCTTTGCAAGTTCCTCTATCTCGACAAACTCGTGAAAATAATTGTTTAGCGGCATAAGTTCCTTGAAAACCTTAATAACGTGTTCGGCAAGCTTATGCGAGTAAAGCTCCCTGCCGCTCACCTTGACGAATGCGCTCAGCCCCTTTTTGAGGAAAAATCGTTCTGCTTCGGGAACTGTGCACGGCTTTTTGCGCTTATATTCTTCGCCGCCTATCTTGATGCCATTAGCTTCAAGCTTATCTATCATTTCGAGGAACGGCTTGCAGTCCTCGGTAAGCTGTGAACGAAAACGCTCCATGACCGCCGCTTCCGGCTTGGCTATGCGGAAACCGAACTCCGCGCCCTCGGGTGAAAGCTCGAAATAGAGCGTTGGAGTCTTGTTCCACCAGTAAGCCTCGTAACGAACATATATCCACATCGTGTCGCGGTAGTGCAGATACGGCGGAAACTTTTCATCGCGGTATATCCTGCCGACCTTGTATATCATGCCGTCAGTCTCGGAAAACGGCGCGTATATCTCCTCTCCGAGAGCCTTCAGCGGCTCGTAGACCTTGTCCGTGTATATGTTCTTGCGCTCCTCGAACCACTCCTTATTATTGTTGAATTTTATCCCGAGCAGAAAATCGAGCGCTTCCTTTGAAAATCCTTCAAACATACAATACCTCCGAAAATTGGTTTTACCGAAAATTTTCCGCGTACTTTTTAATTCTATCATAAAAATATTAAAAATTCAATGAGGCGGACGGATCGGAAAAATATCTGACAGCCCCTTGCTTTATTTGCTATTTTGTGTTATTATATAAGATAAGAAGTTGTGCCATGACACAACCTGTAAAATTTTTCGTACTCTGAAAATCCGTCTTTACGAGCATATACACGCGGTTTTTCCGCATTCTGCCTTGTGAGCGGCAGATTACTGCCGAAGTCAGCGTATATTTCCGTGGGACGAGTTCTTAAAAAGTACGGGTTGGGAGAATAATATGCCAAAGAGACAGGATATTAACAAGATAATGATTATAGGCTCAGGCCCTATTATAATCGGTCAGGCGTGTGAGTTCGACTATTCGGGAACTCAGGCGTGTAAGGCTCTTAAAAACCTCGGATACGAGATCGTTCTCGTAAATTCAAACCCTGCAACTATCATGACAGACCCCGATGTTGCCGATATTACTTATATCGAACCCCTTAATGTGGAAAGACTCACACAGATAATCGACAAAGAGCGTCCCGATGCGCTTCTCCCGAATCTCGGCGGACAGTCAGGACTCAACCTCTGCTCTGAGCTTGACAAAAAGGGCGTGCTCAAAAAGTACAACGTAGAGGTCATCGGCGTTCAGGTTGACGCTATCGAGCGCGGCGAGGACAGAATAGAGTTCAAGAACACAATGAAGGAACTCGGGATCGGTATGCCCAGAAGTGAAGAGGCTTATTCAGTGGACGAGGCAGTAAAAATTGCCGAAAAGCTCAAGTATCCTGTAGTTCTCCGTCCCGCTTACACCATGGGCGGCGCAGGCGGCGGCATGGTTTATAATGTTGACGAGCTTAAAGTTGTCTGTGAAAGAGGACTTCAGGCTTCACTCGTTGGACAGGTTCTCGTTGAGGAGTGTATCAGCGGTTGGGAAGAGCTTGAACTTGAAGTTGTCCGCGATGCTGAAAACAACATCATCACAGTATGCTTTATTGAAAATATCGACCCCATCGGTGTACATACAGGCGATTCATTCTGCTCTGCTCCTATGCTTACTATCCCCGAGGACGTTCAGCAGGAACTCCAGAGACAGGCTTACAAGATAGTTCAGTCGATCGAAGTTATCGGCGGCTGCAACTGCCAGTTTGCACGCGACCCCGAGAGCGGACGTATCGTTGTAATTGAGATCAACCCCAGAACCTCACGTTCTTCTGCTCTTGCGTCAAAGGCAACAGGTTTCCCGATCGCTCTCGTTTCGGCAATGCTCGCGTGCGGTCTTACACTCAAAGACATTCCCTGCGGCAAGTACGGAACTCTTGACAAGTACGTTCCCGACGGCGACTATGTTGTTATCAAGTTTGCTCGCTGGGCATTCGAGAAGTTCAAGGGTGCAGAGGACAAGCTCGGCACACAGATGAGAGCTGTCGGCGAGGTAATGAGCATAGGCAAGACCTATAAGGAGGCTTTCCAGAAGGCTATCAGAAGTCTCGAAACAGGTCGCTATGGTCTCGGATTTGCCAAGAATTTCCACGAACAGACCAAGGAGCAGCTTCTCGATCAGCTCAAATATCCTTCAAGCGAGAGACAGTTCATCATGTATGAGGCTCTCCGCAAGGGCGCAACGATCGAGGAACTCCACAAGCTTACAAAGATAAAGCTTTGGTTCCTTGAGCAGATGCTCGAACTCGTTCAGGAGGAGGAGCACCTCCTTACCTTAAAGGGCAGCGTTCCCAGCAAGGAAACTCTCCGTCAGGCAAAGCTCGACGGTTTCTCAGACCGCTACCTCAGCTCGCTACTTGAAGTTACAGAGGAAGAAGTCCGCAATGCGCGCATAGGCTTTGGCATAAAGGAAGCGTGGGAAGGCGTTCATGTAAGCGGAACAAAGGATGCGGCTTACTACTACTCGACCTATCACCTTGACGAGGACAAGAGCCCTTCAAGCGACAGACCCAAGATAATGATACTCGGCGGCGGCCCGAACAGGATCGGACAGGGTATCGAGTTCGACTACTGCTGCGTTCATGCAGCGCTTGCACTCAAAAAGCTTGGATTTGAGAGCATTATCGTAAACTGCAACCCCGAAACGGTCTCTACCGACTATGATACATCTGACAAGCTTTACTTCGAGCCTCTTACGCTTGAGGACGTGCTTGCTATCCACGAAAAGGAAAAGCCGCTCGGCGTTATTGCACAGTTCGGCGGTCAGACTCCGCTCAACCTTGCTAACGACCTCAAAAAGTACGGCGTAAATATCCTCGGAACTACTCCCGAGACTATCGACCTTGCCGAGGATCGTGACCACTTCCGCGCAATGATGGACAAGCTTGGCATTCCCATGCCCGAGGCTGGAATGGCTGTAAACGTTGACGAGGCTCTTGAAATAGCTAACAGGATCGGCTATCCCGTAATGGTTCGCCCCTCATACGTTCTCGGCGGACGCGGAATGGAGATAGTTCACGATGACGAAATGATGAGAGTTTATATGTCCGCAGCAGTTGGCGTAACTCCCGACAGACCTATCCTTATCGACCGTTTCCTGCACCACGCAACAGAGTGCGAGGCAGACGCTATTTCCGACGGAACAAATTGCTTTGTGCCTGCTGTTATGGAGCACATCGAGCTTGCAGGCGTGCATTCCGGTGACTCGGCTTGTATTCTCCCCTCCAAGAACCTCACAGAAAAGCAGGTTGAAACTATCAAGGAGTATACAAAGAAAATTGCCGTGGAAATGAACGTTTGCGGTCTTATGAATATGCAGTATGCTATCGAGGACGACACGGTTTATGTGCTTGAAGCTAATCCCCGTGCGTCAAGAACCGTTCCGCTCGTTTCCAAGGTTTGCAGCATAAACATGGTGCAGATAGCAACGGAGATAATCACAGCACCTCTTACAGGCAAGCCCTCACCCGTTCCGAACCTCCGCGATAAGGAGATAAATCACTACGGCGTTAAGGAGGCTGTATTCCCGTTCAATATGTTTCCCGAGGTAGACCCTGTTCTCGGCCCTGAGATGCGTTCAACAGGCGAGGCTCTCGGTATATCAACATCGTTCGGCGAGGCTTACTACAAGGCGCAGGAGGCTACACAGACAAAGCTTCCCGAGGAGGGTACGGTTCTCCTGAGCGTTTGTGACAGAGACAAGCCTGAACTTATCGAGATAGCAACAGCGTTCCATGATCTTGGATTCAAGCTTCTCGCAACAGGCAAGAGCTATGAGATGATAAAGGAAGCAGGAATTCCCTGCGAAAAGATCTACAAGCTTTACGAGGGCAGCCGTCCGAACATCGCAGACGCTATAACAAACGGCGATATTCAGATGATAATCAATACTCCTGCAGGAAAGACGAGTATCTATGACGACAGCTATATCCGTAAGGCAGCGATCAAGCACAGGATCCCCTACATGACCACAATGGCTGCTGCAAAGGCAAGCGCAGAGGGAATCAAGGCTGTAAAGAATAATCATCATATTGGTGTAAAGTCACTTCAGGCTCACCATGCTGATATCAAGGAAAAGCTTTAATAAATGTAAAAGGGTATCCGAAAAGGATACCCTTTTATTTATGTTGTAATGGGATTCTAAAGGGTTGTTAACCCTTTAGCGGATTCCAAAGGCAGAGCCATTGGTGGGGTGTGGGGCAAAGCCCCGCAAGGGAGGGCGTTCCCTTAATAAAATTATGTTTTCCGACCAAATGAAAGAATATACAAAAAATCCCCCGCCGTTAAGACGAGGGATCTTTGTCTATCAGAGATCAGTCAATAGGAAGTGATTCGACAAGATTAACAACATATCTTTGAACTGTAAGAGCGTCGAGAGTTGTTACACCGTCACGAACCTTATTGCAGTCAGCGTTTATCATGCCCTGCTCTGTGATGTGAGAAGGATCAGATCCGGTTACTCCGTACTTATCCTTGTTTGAAAGAGCCTGAAGGATCATAACAGCGTCAGAAAGGTCAACCTTGCCGTCGCAGTTTGCATCGCCGCAAAGAGCGTTAGACTCTGTTGATGTTGTAGTAGTTGTTGTGGTGGTAGTAGTTGTAGTAGTGGTTGTTGTTGTCACATCAGGAGTTTCAACAACGCCGTCGATGTAAACCTTAACGAGTGTCGGGAATTCATCGCTCTTGAGGTTGTGCCAAGCTACCCACTCATCACCGTTCATTTCGTTATATCCTGCCCATGTAAGGTCGATATAAGCGTTTACGGGAGAAACGTCAGCGGGGATAGAGATGTAGCCTGTGTTTACAACAGGACGATTCTTATCTGCATCTTCTTCACCGAGTTCGTTAGCGAGAAGCTCGTCTGACATTTCGTTGTAGCTGATAGAGAAGATAGCAGCGTTCTGCTTGTTGGAATTTGAAACAGTATCCCAGTAGCTGAGAGTACCGCCGCCGCCGAGAGTCTTAGCATAGGGGCTCTCGAAAACGAGCTTTACTCTTGTTGAGTTGCCGATCTGGAACTTGAGCTTGCCGTTGTCGTCTACGACTTCGGCCTCGACCCAGTCGATAGTGGGAGCTACATAGCCTGTATTGGAGATCTTTGAGAAGATATCGCCGATGTTGGAGTTCCACCACTGGAGATTCTTTCTGCTGAAGTACTTGTGTCCGCCTGCATCGCTGTCGTCCCAGAGGAAACCAGCCATACCGTCGATAGAGTAAGCAGTACCTGCAACAGTTTCAACGAATGCCTCGATAGAAGCCTGTTCCTTGCCCTCGTCAGTAAGAACACCGTATTCGCCGATGATAACGGGAGTGCCGTTGTCGATGAACTTGGACTTGAGCTTGTTGAAGTCGGTAACTACAGCAGCCTTTTCAGCGGAAGTGCCCCATGTAGTCTTGTTTGTGCCCCATGTATCGCTTGCCTTGCGAACGCAGAATTCGGAAGGTGTGTAGTAGTGAACGTCAACAGCGACCATATCGTCATCAGGGAGCTTGTATGAGCTGCTGATAGTCTTTGTGAGGTCAGCGTTTGCGCCTGCGAGAACGAGGAGACGGTCAGCATTGTTGCCGCCTGTAGCTCTTACAGTGTCAACGAAGTCCTGATTGAGTGTGTTGAGGGTTGTGTATGAAGCAGATGAAGCAGAAGTGTAGTTGTTGCTCCACCAAACCTCGTTCATATCCTGGAAAACAACGTGCTGGTCGCAGTCCTTGAAGTAGTTTGCGATCTGCTTCCACATTGTCTTGAACTGTGTTTCTGAATCGAGACCCTTGTTGAGCCAGAGGTCTGCATTATTAGAGGGGTCTACCCAGTCCCAGTGCATATCGATGATAGCGTACATACCCTCGTTTGTGCAGTATTCAGCAACTTCCTTTACGCGCTTGAGGTAATCCTCGCTGATAGTGTAGGTAGAAGGATCTGTGCACTTGTAGAAAGTAACGGGGATTCTAACGCTGTTGAATCCGTACTTGTGGATCTCAGAGATCATTTCCTGAGTTGTAGCAACGTTGCCCCACATTGTTTCATACTGGCTGCTCGGGCAGTTTCCGTTTTTGTAGTTTGTGCTCCACGCATCAAAAGTATTGCCGAGGTTCCAGCCAAGACCCATATCGTTGACGATCTCGATAGCGGTCATGTTGTCAGCAGCGTCAACAGCGGTGATACTGCCGAAGGTTGAAATGCTCGCTGTCATCATCATAGCAGAAGCGGTGACAGCAGAGATGACCTTTGAAAATTTCTTCATAATTATCAAACTCCTTTTAAAACTTAGGACCTGTTTTCACAAGATTCGTGTGCGGATCTTCGGGCATGATTTTGTCGGGTGCAAGGAGAAAAAGTGAAAGCATACTGTCGTATGGTGAGCTTTTTCAACATAGCGATCGGCAGAATTTACCGAAAAGACGTGCGCTATATCTTGTAAAGACAGGTTCTTAGTGCTTTGGCGGATATGGTAGCTTGCGGCGCAGTCAGCAGAGATTCCCGTGAGGGATATGGGAAAGCGGCTGAGAAAAACAAGCGCAGCAAAGCAGCCTTACGCACTCCGCAAAAGCTACTGTTTTAAATGTATCATAAAAATTGGCAAATGTCAATAACAAACATTAAATTCATATATTGCATTAAATAATTTGGTAGCTTTTCATATTTAGGAGAGCCTTATTTAGTGCGTTTTGCCGAATGGCAACCGTATACAGGCGCAACAGAAAGACCTCCGCCGTGATATGGCAGAGGTCTTTCCGCAATAGAGAAGTAGAAGAAAAAAGATGATGTTGTGGATTAGGGAGTGTTGACACTAAGATAATATGCAGATTTTCGAGCATAAATTTTACGTAGACAAGGCAAAAAGTCGCAGGCAGGCTGTCGCCTGTCAAGACTTTTTAACACAGGATGCGTGAAATTTTGCCGAAAAGATGCGTTGTTAGGCTTAGTGTCAACACGACCTAGTACACGGTCATTCCTTGACCCTGTGCATGGAAATTATCGTTCTTATAGTTTCGTAGAGGTGTGGTTTAAGCTCATCGAGAGAGCACGGGTCTTTGTACAGTATCGCGGAATAGCAGGTCGATGAGACAAGCTCGATTATCATAAACAGCATTACCTCGGGGTCTTTTATTTTATAAGGTGCAGTGATAAGCATCTGGTTATAGACCTCGGAAAAGTTTATATCTTCGTCCGATGAGGGGGTTGTGAGCGCGGTCTTGAAAACGCCCCAGCTCAGGTTTTTAGAGATAAAGCTGAGAAGTATCTGATTATCATTTAGCTGATTTACGATATTGTCTACGATCGCTATCAGCATATCTTCAAATGAAAGAGTATCGAGCTTATCAGCAAGCTCTTTTGTAGCCTTGCGGAAGATCTGGCTCGACTGGTGAGCGATGAGTTTGTTGCGGATATCGTACTTATCCTTGAAATAGAGGTAGAAAGTGCCCTTTGCAACGCCTGCTTTGTCAACTATGTCAGTGATAGAGGTTTTGCTGAATCCTTTGGTCGTGAAGAATTCAAAAGCGGTCTTGAGAAGTGAATTTTCTTTTAATTTTTTATTGTTTTCGACCTTTCCCATAATTTTCAGCTCCTTACAGCACACACGGAATTTTGCGTAGTGTTGCCTTTATTGCATTGCTATAATCAATTATATAGCATGAAAGAGGTAATGTCAATATTGCAAATATGACCAATGGTCATAAAAAGGACAAAGCAAATTTGTATATTCTAACAAAAATATGACCGAAAGTCATTTTTCTTTGAAAAAGTTATTGACTGACGGTCATTTTTGTAATATACTACAAGTAAAAGAAAGGGTATATATCGGATATCCGCACGGCAGATCCGTTATATGAGTTTCTCCCTTAAGGCAACACCGCACAAAGCCCGCCTGACGGCTTTGCACTGAATCTGCTTGCATATTTTCCGTCATCTTGCACAGAAATCCCTTGACATACGATAGTATGCCTGCGGAATTTCTATACAATCTGACGAAAAATCTGACAGCGGATCTTCAGCACAAGCTCTGTGCGGTATTGCCTTAAAAACCTGAACAGACATTATTCCGTGCGGATATCCGATATATACACTAAGAAAGGATCGATACTATGCTAAAGTTTTCACAATGGCTCGTAAAGCATAAGGCAATAGTTCTTGTGCTGGGCGTTCTGCTGATAATCCCGTGCGCAATAGGATTTATCAACACCCGCGTAAACTATGATATCCTGTCTTACCTGCCAAAGGACATTGATACTATGAAAGGTCAGGATATCTTAAAGGAAGAATTCGGACAGGGCGGATTTTCGTTCGTCATGGTAGACGGTATGACCGATAAGGAGGTCGCCGAAACGGCAGATAAGCTTGCCGAAGTAGATCACGTTTCAAAGGTCATCTGCTACCAGTCGCTCACAGACCTCAATGTACCGAAGGAAGTTCTTCCGCAGAAGGTCTACGATATGTTCAACAAGGGCGACACAACGATGATGGCAGTCCTCTTTGATGATACGACCTCGGCTGACGTAACACTTGAGGCTATCGACAAAATGAGAGACATCACCTCGGAGCAGTGCTTCATCAGCGGTATGTCGGCGATAACCACAGATATGAAACACCTCTCGGACAGCGAGTCTATCATATACTCGGTCATCGCAGTAATTCTCGTAAGTATTGTCCTCATATTTGCAATGGACAGTTTCCTCATTCCCGTGTTCTTCATGCTCAGCATAGGTCTTGCGATAGTATGGAACCTCGGTACTAACTTCATGATGGGCGAGATAAGCTTCATCACACAGGCGCTCGCACTTGTCCTCCAGCTTGGTGTAACGATGGACTATTCGATATTCCTCTACCACAGCTACAAGGAACAGCTTCAGTATTATCCCGATGACCACAACGAGGCAATGGCACACGCTATCACGGCAACGATATCTTCCGTAGTCGGCGGCTCTACAACAACTATTGCAGGCTTCCTTGCAATGTGCTTCATGAGCTTTACGCTCGGACTTGACCTCGGTATCGTAATGTCCAAGGGCGTTGTATGCGGCGTTATCGCCTGCGTAACAGTTCTCCCCGCAATGATACTTATGTTTGACAAGGCGATAGAAAAGACATCTCACAAGGATCTCATGCCTTCGTTCTCAAAAACATCAAACTTCATTTCAAAGCACTCGTGGATATTCATAACAATGGCTCTGGTTCTTCTCATTCCTGCATATTACGGATACAAGAACTACAACGTTTACTATAAACTCGACAGCACCCTCCCTTCCGACCTCCAGAGCGTTGTGGCGAACTCAAAGCTTCAGGAGGAGTTCAACATGAACAGCACGCACATCCTCATGGCTGACGCTTCGCTTGACGCAAAGCAGGCAAGAAACATGATAGATGAAATGAACGACGTTGACGGAGTTCAGTACGCTGTCGGATTCAATTCACTGGTCGGTTCGGCTATCCCCGAGGAGGTTATCCCCGATTCAGTCAAGGAAGTCCTCAAGGGCGATGAGTACCAGCTTATACTTATCGGCTCGGAGTACGAGGTCGCTACCGATGAGGTAAACGATCAGGTGGCTGAGCTGAACGACATAGCGGCGAAGTACGATGACAAGGCAATGCTCATCGGCGAAGCTCCCGCGACCAAGGATCTTATAACCATAACAGACCACGACTTCCAGGTCGTAAGCATACTTTCGATAGCGGCGGTATTCCTTATCATACTTGTTTCGTTCAAGTCGATATCGCTCCCGATAATCCTTGTATCGGTCATCGAGCTTGCGATAATGATAAACCTCGGCATAGCATACTTTACCAATACCGATCTTCCGTTCATTGCGTCGGTCGTAATCGGAACTATACAGCTCGGTGCAACAGTTGACTATGCTATCCTCATGACAACAAGATACCGTACAGAGCGTTACAGCGGCAAGGATAAGAAGGAAGCCGTTGGGATCGCACTCAACACTTCAATAAAGTCTATCGTAACATCGGCGCTCGGATTCTTTGCAGCAACGGTCGGCGTTGCGGTCTACTCAAAGATAGGACTCATCTCATCGCTTTGTATGCTTCTTGCACGAGGAGCGCTCATCTCGATGGTAATAGTTGCAACAGTTCTCCCCTCGCTCCTCTTGCTCCTCGATAAGATAATATGCAAGACCAGCGCAGGATTTATCCCCAAGGAAAAGAAGTCCAAGAAAACAGAAATCAGTATCGCTTAACATAGACAGGAGGATCAATTATGAAAAACTTAAAGAAATTAGCAGCAGCCGTTCTTGCAGTTACAGTTTCCGCAGCCGCAACAGGCTCGATAGCTTACGCAAAGAACAGCGACAAGACAGATAAGACAGACAGCACAGCTAAGACCGAGGGCGAAAAGGAAACGTCCGAGAGAGAGTCCAACGGCGAGAATGCCTATAAGGACGAGACAGTTTATGTAATGTGCAATAACGATGCTTCTGTCAAGAATGTTGTGGTAAGCGACTGGCTCAAAAACCCCTCCGCACTCACATCACTCAGCGATATCTCATCGCTTGAGGATATCGTAAACGTCAAGGGCGACGAGGCTTTCACCGTTAACGGCGAGGACATAAGCTGGAGCGCAGACGGCAGCGATATCTACTACAAGGGCAACTCCGATAAGGAGCTCCCTGTTGACGTTAATATCCAGTACTTCCTTGACGGCAAGGAAGTTACAGCCGACAGCATCAAGGGAAAGAGCGGACACCTTACTATCCGCTGGACATACACGAACAACCAGAAGGTAACAAAGGAGATCGGCGGCAGGAATAAGGAGATATATGTTCCCTTTATGGCAGCAAGCGCCGCAGTTCTCGACACTTCAAAGTTCACGAATGTTGAGGTAACAAACGGCAAGGTGATTTCGACAGGCGAACAGCTCATCGTTGTCGGACTCGGCTTCCCGGGACTCAGCGACAGCCTCGGTCTTGACGAGATCGACGGACTTGACGTGGATATCCCCGAGTCGTTCGAGCTTTCGGCTGATGTTACCGATTTCGGCATGAACAGTTCGGTAACAGTAGTTTCAAACGAGATATTCTCTCAGCTTGATATTGACGAGGACACTACCGAGAGCGAGCTGAAAGATAAGATAAAGGAACTTTCAGACGGCGCAGAGCAGCTTGTTGACGGAACAGCCGCATTATATGACGGTATATCACAGCTTGCAGACGGTTCCGGCGACCTGACATCGGGCATAGACCAGCTTGCAGACGGTTCTGCAAAGCTTTCGAGCGGCGCAGCGGAGCTTTCAAGCGGCTCTAAGGCACTCGGTGACGGAGCAAAAACTCTCAACGACTCCACAGGAACTCTCGTAAACGGCATTTCAAGCGCAAAGAGCGGCAGCGCGTCACTCGTTGACGGTGCAGCACAGCTTGCAGACGGAGCAGGCTCGCTTACAGGCGGCTTTGGTCAGGTAACTGACGGCTCGGCATCACTCGTTGACGGTCTCTCGCAGCTCAAGGACGGCAGCGGCACACTCGCTGACGGGATCAGTTCGGCAAAGGACGGTTCTGATTCGCTCACAGCAGGCTTTGAGCAGGTCAATGCAGGCGCATCTGAACTCAGCACAGGCGCAGCAACTCTTACAGACGGTGTATCAGCCCTCACAGACGGCAGCGCACAGGTAAAGGGCGGCGCGGCACAGCTTGCAACAGGAGCATCTGCTCTCTCTGACGGTGCAGCAACTCTCAGCGGCTCAGCACAGCAGGTCGCACAGGGCATAACTACCGTAAAGGACGGCGCGGATAAGCTTGCGGCGGGTATCGACTCCGCAAAGGAAGGCTCGGATCAGCTTACAGGCGGCGCAGCACAGCTTACGGCAGGAGCATCTTCACTTTCAGACGGTATCACAGCGGCAGGAACATCTCTCGATACTACAATAGCTGCAAATGAGCAGGCTCTCGCAGCGCTTCAGGCAGTTTACGCACAGTCTCCCTCAGAGGAGCTTGCAACGGCTGTCGGAACGCTCCAGCAGACTATCGAAGCGCAGAAGCAGATCTCAGCTACAATGGCTTCGGACGGAGCGATCGGCGCAGGCGCACAGCAGGTATCGACCGGTGCGGCACAGCTCAGCGCAGGAATAGATCAGCTTGACACAGGACTCAGCGCAGTACAGGCAGGCGCACAGCAGCTTACACAGGGCGCGGCAGCTCTTGACGAGGGCGGCAAGGCTCTTGCAGGCGGAGCAGAAACTCTCTCAGGTTCTTCTGCACAGCTTTCAGCAGGCGCTAAGAATCTCTCGGACGGTGCGTCCTCACTTGACGGCGGAATCTCCACTCTTGCAGGCGGCAGCACAAAGCTCATCGGCGGACTTGATTCGCTCGTTGCAGGTATCGGTCAGCTTTCAGCAGGCAATACCTCGCTCAATCAGGGACTTGTACAGCTTTCGGCAGGTGCGGTAGATCTCAATAACGGAACTATCAAGGCTTATGACGGTGCGGCAGCTCTTAACAGCGGTCTTGCACAGCTTTCATCAGGAGCAACTGCATTAAACGGCGGTATCTCGCAGCTTTACACAGGCGCAGGTTCACTCGACAGCGGTCTTGCACAGCTTCTCAGCGGCGGAAATCAGCTTGCAGGCGGCACAAATACCCTTTATCAGTCGGTACTCAAGCTTTCAAGCGGCGCAGGAACTCTTGCAAGCGGTGCGGTCGATCTCAACAACGGTATCGGAACTCTCAAGTCCGGCAGCAAGACTCTCATTGACGGCGTAGACCAGCTCAAGGACGGCGCAAAGGGGCTTAACGAGGGCATGATAAAGTTCAATGACGAGGGTATCTCGCAGATAACAGGCATAGTAAACGAACAGCTCCCCGAAGTGCTCGACAGCTTCAAGGCTATCCGCGAAGCTTCAAAGGAGTATAACAGCTACTCAGGAAAGTCCGATGATATGGACGGAAGCGTTAAATTCATCTACATGGTTGACGGAACAGACTAAGCCGTAAACACATATCACCGCTCCTTCGGGGGCGGTGTTTTTTACTATGTTTTTTCGGGAAAATACGACGTTTATACAGCTTTTTGGACGAATTTGTTTGGAAACCGCATTAAATAATATTTTCAGCTTTATTTTTTGTGAATAATATTGTATAATATAATATGTATACTCAAATTTTATTATAATGAAAAAAGGCACGTTTTGTGCAGTGATACCGTAAGAGCCTGCACCCGTTTGCGGCAGGTTCGGAGCAACACATTCAGAGGTGAAATATGGCGAACAAATACTCACTTGGAATCGACATCGGCTCGACGACAGTAAAAACAGTTATTGCCGATAATGACGGAAATATCGTATATTCAAAATATCAGAGACATTTTTCAAAGGTCAAGGAAACAGTAAAGGATCAGCTTAAACTCATTCAGGCGGACTATCCCGATGAAAAGTTCACGGTCTGTATAACAGGTTCTGCCGGACTCGGACTCGCAAACTCTGCGAATATCCCGTTCGTGCAGGAAGTCCACGCGGCATTTCTCGCCGTAAAGCAGAAACAGCCTGACGCAGACGCGGTCATCGAGCTTGGCGGCGAAGACGCGAAGATAATCTTCCTCACAGGCGGCGTTGAACAGCGAATGAACGGAAGCTGTGCAGGCGGTACGGGAGCATTCATAGACCAGATGGCTACCCTCCTCGGGATCACGGCAGATCAGCTTGACGAACTTTCGCTCCATGCGCAAAAGACTTACCCGATCGCTTCAAGATGCGGAGTTTTCGCGAAATCCGACATTCAGCCGCTGCTGAATCAGGGTGCGCGCCGCGAGGACGTTGCCGCAAGTATTTTTCAGGCGGTAGTTGACCAGACCGTTTCGGGACTTGTACAGGGCAGAACTATCGAAGGCAAGGTCTTGTTCCTCGGCGGCCCTCTTTTCTTCCTCAAGGGACTGAAAAAGGCTTTCGTCAAGACTCTCGGACTCGACGAGGAACACGCGGTATTTCCGCAGGAAGCGCCTGTTTTTGTGGCATACGGCTGTGCGCTCTATGCGGCAACTGCCTCGGATTCGTTTGCTGTCGGGGAGATAATTGAAAAGATAAACAGCGCCAAGGCTTCCGACAACATTGTTACGGGCGAACCGCTCTTTAATTCTCAGGCGGAATACGATGAGTTCATCGACCGCCACAAGAAATTCGATCTCGGATACGCCGACATACATACCTACAAGGGCGATGCCTATCTCGGTATCGACGCAGGTTCGACCACTACCAAGCTTGTTCTCATCACGGCTGACGGCAGGATACTTTTCCAGCACTACTCCTCGAATCAGGGACAGCCTCTGGACAAGATAGTGGAGCAGCTAAAGCGCATTTACGCCGAGATGAACCCGGATATCACGATAAAAAGCTCCGCTGTAACGGGTTACGGCGAGGATCTTATCCGTTCGGGACTCTCGATCGACTCGGGCATAGTTGAGACGGTCGCGCATTTCAAGGCGGCAGCTTACTTCTGTCCTGACGTTGATTTTATTATCGATATCGGCGGACAGGATATCAAGTGCTTCAAGATAAAAAACAAGACAATTGACAGCATTATGCTCAACGAGGCTTGCTCATCGGGCTGCGGCTCGTTCATTCAGACCTTTGCAATGGCTCTCGGCTATGATATTGCGGAATTTTCGCAGCTCGGACTTTTTGCAAAGCACCCTGTTGACCTCGGCTCGCGCTGTACCGTATTCATGAACAGCTCGGTAAAGCAGGCTCAGAAGGACGGAGCTACTGTTGAGGACATCTCAGCAGGACTTTCCTCCTCCATCATCAAGAACGCGATATACAAGGTAATTCGCGCAAATTCGCCCGATGAGCTTGGCAGGAACATCGTTGTTCAGGGCGGAACGTTCCTTAACGACGCGGTTCTGCGCTCGTTTGAAAAGGAACTCGGCAGAAACGTTATACGTCCCGCTATCTCGGGACTTATGGGAGCATTCGGCTGTGCGCTCTACGCAAAGGAACACGCCGGCGAGGGAGCGTCCTCGATCATATCGGCAGAGAATCTTGAAAACTTCTCCTACACCTCAAAGAGCGCTCAGTGCAACGGCTGTACGGCGCATTGTCAGCTAAACGTGATAAACTTCGGCAAGGGCAGGCGCTTTATTTCGGGCAACCGCTGCGAAAAGGGCGGCGGAACAGCCAACCGCAACACAGTCCCGAATCTCTACGAGTACAAGTATGACAGCATACTCAATACTGTAAAGAGTAATCAGCCGCGAAAGTACCGCGGAACTGTCGGACTTCCGCTTGCGCTCAGCTTTTACGAGCAGTTACCGTTCTGGCACACCCTGTTCACCTCGCTCGGATTCCGCACCGTTATCTCGGACGAAAGCTCGCGCGATATGTACTATCTCGGACAGCACACCATTCCCTCGGATACCGTATGCTATCCTGCAAAGCTTACTCACGGACATATCGAGAATCTGCTCAATAAGGGCGTAGACTTCATTTTCTATCCCTGCATGAGCTACAATATAGACGAGGGCAACAGCGACAATCACTTCAATTGTCCTGTAGTTGCCTACTATCCCGAGCTTCTGCTCGCAAACAATAACCGTCTCACGAACGAGAACTTCCTGCACCCCTACCTCGACCTCAACATCAGGAAGAACGTTATCAAGGTCATGACAAAGACTCTCAGCAGGTACAACGTAAAGGGCAGGATACCAGAGGCGGTTGACCGCGCTTACGAGGCTCTTGACCGCTATCACCGCGATGTTGCGGCAAAGGCAAGGGAGATAATCGCTCAGGCAAGGCGTGAGAACCGCAAGATAATCGTTCTCGCGGGACGTCCGTACCACATTGACAAGGAGATAAACCACGGCATACACAAGCTTGTTTCGAGTCTTGGCATGGCTGTAATTACCGAGGACAGCGTTGCTCATCTCGCAAAAACTCCCAAGCTGGGCGTTCTAAACCAGTGGACTTACCACTCGCGCCTCTACCGTGCGGCTGAATATGTTACCACTCAGCCAGATATGCAGCTTATACAGCTTGTATCCTTCGGCTGCGGGATCGACGCGGTAACGGGCGACGAGGTAAGAGCTATCCTCGAAAGCAAGGGCAAGCTCTACACTCAGCTTAAAATAGACGAAATCAACAACCTCGGCGCGGCAAAGATCCGTCTCAGGAGCCTTGTTGCGGCGATAGACCAGAAATAACACGGAGGGAAAATATGCCCGAATATGCAAAATTTACCGAGGATATGATAAAGACCCACACTATCCTCGTTCCCGATATGCTGCCTGTACATTTTAAGCTCTTCATCTCGATATTCGAGGCTGAGGGGTATCACATGGAGCTTTTGCAGAACGATTCGCGAGCAGTCGTTGACGAGGGACTCAAAAACGTTCACAACGATGCCTGCTATCCGGCGCTCCTTGTTATAGGACAGTTCATGGACGCGCTCAAAAGCGGTAAGTATGACGTTGACAAGACGGCTCTGCTCATCACTCAGACGGGCGGAGGCTGCCGCGCCTCGAACTACATTCATCTTCTGAGAAAGGCTGTGGCGAAGAATTATCCGCAGGTTCCCGTGGTTTCGCTCAACTTCAGCGGACTTGAAAAAGACAGCGCTTTCAGGATATCCGCGCCGATGTTCCTGAAGCTGCTCTACGCGGTGCTTTACGGCGATCTGCTCATGAGCTGCTACAACAAGTGCAGAGCTTATGAGGTAAATAAGGGCGAGTCAAAGCAAGTCCTCGACAAGTGGCAGCGCCGTCTCGGAAATATATTCCGCAAAAAGAGCCGTATGTACCTCAAAACCAAGAAAGTCTACACGGATATCCTCAACGACTTTGCAGCGATAAAGCTGAGCGATGAGAAGAAGATACGCGTAGGCATAGTGGGCGAGATCTATGTAAAGTACTCTCCCCTTGCGAACAATCATCTTGAGGACTTCCTCATTTCCGAGGGCTGCGAGCCTGTTGTGCCCTCGCTCCTTGAATTTGTAATGTACTGCGCGGCAGGAAATTTCAACGACGCAAAGCTGTATGACCATGTGACAAAAGGCTCGATCTTCAACAAGATAGGCTATGAGCTTATCTACTCGAAGCAGAAAGAGCTTATCAGGGTCATGAAGGAACAGGGCAGCTTTGAGCCGTTCCATGACTTTGAGTATATCCGCAGTCTCGCGGACAAGTACATCAATCAGGGCGTTGTCATGGGCGAGGGCTGGCTTATTCCTGCGGAAATGGCGGCTCTTGCAAAGTCCGGCGTCAAGAATATCATCTGTACACAGCCGTTCGGCTGTCTGCCTAATCATATCGTGGCAAAGGGAATGTCGCGCGCGATAAAGGCGGACAATCCCGATGCAAACATCGTGGCTATCGACTACGATCCGGGCGCTACACGCGTAAATCAGGAGAACAGGATCAAGCTCATGCTCGCAAACGCGAAAATGTGACGTTCGGGCAACTTGGGTAGGTGAATCATGTGATAAAGAACAGAAACGGTGAGATAGTTGTCACCAACGAAAAACAGAATATTCTGCTGAAAAAGCTGTACGGAACTGTCTGCGGACGGGTTATCCTGAAAGCGCTTACAGCTCCGGCGGTCTCAAAGGCGGCAGGAGTTTTTATGGACTCACGGCTTTCCGTTCCGCTTATAAAACGCTTTATAAAGTCGAGCGGCATTGATACCTCGCAGTATGTGATGAAGAAATTCCGCTCATACAACGAATTTTTCACGCGCCGCGTAAAGCGCGGAATGCGGCCGATAGACAGAATGCCGTCACACTTTATAAGTCCGTGCGATTCAAAGCTGACGGTGTACAAAATCGGCAAAAGCAGCGTTTTTCGCATAAAAGGCTCGCGCTACAGGGTCTCAGATCTGATACAGAATGATTTTCTCGCAAAGCGCTATGAGGGCGGATACTGCATGATATTCCGCCTTGAAGTGGACGATTATCACCGATACTGCTATATCGACAGCGGCACAAAGACCGAGAATACGTTCATTAACGGCGAACTGCATACCTTGAACCCCATCGCGCTCGAACACTATAACATATATAAGCGCAACTGCCGCGAGTATACCGTGCTGCATACGGAGAATTTCGGCGACGTGGTGCAGGTTGAGGTCGGCGCGATGATGGTCGGCAGGATAGTGAACCGCCACGGTGCAGCAGAAGTAGTCCGCGGCGAGGAGAAGGGAAAGTTCGAGTTTGGCGGCTCGACGATAGTTTTGCTCGTGCAGGAGGACATGATACGGATAGATGACGACATTCTGCGAAATTCCGCAGAAAACATTGAAACCGTGGTAAAATACGGTGAAAAGGTCGCAGCGTCTGTTTAAGGATAAAAAGGGTATCTGATAATTTATCAGATACCCTTGCATTTTCTCGAGAAACGTAAGCTTAATAAGGGAACGCCCTCCCTTGCAGGGCGTTCCCTCTAAAAAAACAGTCCACCGGACTGTTTTTTAATTCACCCTTTGCGGAGCGCTTTGAGGTTATATGCGGGGCTTTGCCCCACACCCCACCAAAGGCGCTGCCTTTGGAATCCGCTAAAGGGTTATCAACCCTTTAGAATCCCATTATTAATTAAAAAAGAGATATCTTATAATTATAAGATACCTCTTTATAAATAAGCTTTAACCTGTGGCTTTTTTATTCTCAGGCTTATTTGCAGGCTTGTCGGGAACGCTCACCTTTTCGATATCTGCGCCGAGTGCGCGGAGTTTGCCCTCCATGCAGTCGTAGCCGCGTTCAATATGATATATGTCCTCAATCTCGGTAATGCCGCTCGCAGCAAGACCTGCTATAATGAGTGCCGCACCTGCGCGAAGATCGCAAGCCTTAACGGGAGCACCCATTAGCTTGCCCGTGCCCTCAATGAGAGCGACCTTGCCGTTTACGGTGATATCTGCGCCCATTCGTCTCAGTTCGTCAACGTAGCGGAAACGCTGTTCCCACACGCCCTCTGTGACAATGCTTGTGCCCTCAGCGAGCGTAAGCAGAGTAGCGATCTGCGGCTGCATATCGGTGGGAAATCCGGGGTGAGGTGTAGTTTTTACGTTCGCCTTGACCAGCGGGCCGTCCACCCATACGCGCAGACTGTCGTCAAACTGTTCTATGTTCACGCCGATTTTTTCAAGCTTCTTTGTAATTGATTCAAGATGTTTCGGGATAACGTTCTTGATGAGAACATCGCCCTTTGTTGCTGCGGCAGCTATCATGAAAGTTCCTGCCTCGATCTGATCGGGGATGACCGCGTAATTCGTGCCGTGGAGATGTTCAACGCCGCGTATCTTGATAACGTCCGTTCCTGCGCCCATAATATTTGCGCCCATGGAATTGAGGAAGTTTGCAAGGTCAACGATGTGGGGTTCTTTTGCGGCATTTTCGATTACCGTAAGTCCCTCAGCCTTTACAGCCGCGAGCATGGCGTTCATGGTAGCGCCAACGGTAACAACGTCGAAGAAGATCTGACTTCCCGTAAGCTTATCAGCCTTGAGGTCTATCATGCCCTGACTGAGCGTGTATTCAGCTCCGAGAGCCGAGAAAGCCTTGAGGTGCTGATCAATAGGTCTGTCGCCGAGAGGACAGCCGCCCGGCATGGAAACTCTTGCCTTATTGAACTTACCCAGCAGTGCGCCGAGGAAGTAGTAGGAGGCTCTCATTTTTCTTGCTGTTTCGTAGGGAACGCAGAATTTATTGATCCCCCTTGGGTCTATCCTGTAAGCGTCCTTGCCGATATTTTCGACAGTTGCGCCCATTTCCTTGAGTATTCTCAGGCTTATGTTAACGTCACTGATCGACGGAACATTTTCAACTACACATACATCGTCCGAAAGGATAACTGCCGGAAGAATCGCTACAGCCGCATTTTTCGCGCCGCTGATTGTTACCTCGCCCACAAGGCGTCTTCCGCCCTTTATGACAAACTTATCCAAATAATTTCTCTCCTTATTTTTTCAGGACTATCTGTATCTTCCGCCCTGAATTCTTTCTTTTGCCCTTTATCGGGAGATAAATACAGCAAATAGCTGCGGATCACTCATAATCCGAGATGTACCACTTTACGTCCTCGCCGGCATACTGCTCAACGGTTATCGACTCAACGACAACGTCCTCAACGGGCTTGTCGCTGGAATCGGTCTCAACGTTCTGAACTGCAAAAACCGTATCAAGGCCGCTGTAGACCTGACCGAAGATAGTGTATGAACCGTCAAGCCACGGTGTACCGCCTGCTGTCTCGTAGACTTCCTTGGCGGAATCGGAGAAAGTATAGCCGTAGCTTTCAAGTGTGGCGATTTTGTCCTCGGTGTAAACCTCTCCTGTAACTATATAGAACTGGCTTCCGTCTGTTGACGTAGAGCCGCTGTTAGCGTAAGCGACCGCACCTGCTGCGTGAACGAGGTGGGGATCTGTGCCGCCGTCAAAGCTTCCGCCCCATGTGGACTCTCCGCCCATGCCTGTGCCCTCGGGGTCTCCGCCCTGTATCATGAAGTCCTTGATAACGCGGTGGAAAGTAAGACCGTTGTAGTAGCCTGACTCTGCAAGCGCAACGAAGTTTTCAACGCCCTTGTCAGCGTATTCGGGAAAGAGCTTTATCTTAACGGGATCATCATAGCCCTTGAGCTTCATGCTGACAACTGTTTCGCCCTCCTGCGGAGCGGTAAAGTTCTGAGCGTCAACATTCAGGTCAGCAGCAGCGGTGGTCGATTCCTCAGCGGAAGAATCATCATAGCCGTCATAATCGCTTATATACCACTTGATCTCCTCGCCGTCATATTCGCCGACCTTGACTGATTCCATGATAACGGAATCCATGGGCATATTATTTGAAGCGTCAGTTGAGACGTTCTGTATCTTGAAGATGATGTCGAGTCCCTCATAGACCTGACCGAAAACCGTGTAGCTGCCGTCGAGCCACGGAGTTCCGCCGACAGTTTTGTATATCTCCTTTGCCTTGTCCGAGAAGGAATATCCGCTTGACTCATAGGAAGCGAGGGTCGCGTCATCGACCTTTGTGCCTGTGACAATGTAGAACTGGCTTCCGTCCGTTGCCGTAGAACCGCTGTTTGCATAAGCGACTGCACCGGCAGCGTGAATGAGGTGGGGGTCTGTACCGCCGTCGAATTTACCGCCCCAGACAGACTCTCCGCCCGTGCCGAGACCATCGGGATCTCCGCCCTGTATCATGAAATCCTTGATAACGCAGTGGAAGGTAAGACCGTCATAGTAGCCCTTCTTAGCAAGCTCGACAAAGTTTTCAACGCCCTTGTCAGCGTATTCGGGAAACAGCTTGATCTTTACCTCGCCGTAATCCTTGATATTCATAATGATGACCGTCTCGCCTTTTTCGGGAGCGGTGAAGTTTGCGATATCGACATTTTCCTGTTTATCGGAAGAAGATGAAGAACTGCTGTCCTCGACCTTTATTTCCTTGCCGCATGAAGCGAAAACCGATGCGGACATGACTGTGCACATGAGCAGAGCCAGAGTTTTTCTGAATTTCATTAAAATTTCACTCCTTGAAGATATTGTTAGTGTGAAATCAAGTAAGCCCAATCCGAGCGATTGTTCTGAAATTATATATCTGTAATTTTTGTAGATTTATGCTAACTAAATTATTATACATCAAAAAATCGTTTTTGTAAATAGTTTCCGTAAATTTTGTGCTATTCGGGCAAAGCGGGTAATAAATCCGCGGGATATTTTCTTCAATATGCCGTAAATCAGTAGGAATTATTCTGATTTTTCCGAATTTTCGGGAGAATACTGAGAAATCACAACAGAGTTTATCTTGATATCCTCCTTGGGGACATTGAAGTGACCGTTGTTTTCCGAATCAGCAGCAGTAATAGCTTCGATAACTTCTATCCCCTCATAGGTCTGACCGATAACGGTCATCTGCTGAGAGAAATTCGGGATACCGCCCTTTTCGATAAAAGCGTCGGTAACGTCCTGATATTCGGAGGAATCGCGCATCTCCTTGATAGTGTCGTCGTCGAATTCGATAGTGTTGAGGAGAGCAAAGCGGCTGCCGTTCATGTAAGTTCCGCCGCCGAAAAGCTTTTCCTTGAAGGTCTTGTCCACGGAGGTATTGAGCATACAAACCGCGCCCTTGAACGGCCAGAGATTCTGGTTCAGTTCGCGCACAGTTTTCTCGTGTGAGGTATCGCCGACAGAGCCGTCATTGTCGGAAGAACCGGCAGATGCGTAGACTCCGCTCTCGATATTGTAAACATAGCTGTCATTGTAGTAACCGCTCTCGGCAAGGTCTACGAAATTTGCAACAGCGTTGGGGCTGTATTGCGGATAGAGAACCATTCTGAACTCGCCGAGCGTAGTGTCAACGATAGCGATAGGGTCGCCTTCTTTGGGTTCCTGAAGCTGAACGAGCACGAGAGTTGAGGGGTCAATAGCAATGGTTGTGTCATTTTTGGCGCTTTTGAGGTTTGCCGAAAGCATGATAACGAGTGAGAAAACGCCCATGATGAGCGTAAATATGAGGACTGCCTTTATTGCAGGATTCTTTGTGTTCATTTTGTTTCCTTTCAATATGTGTATTTTATAAGGATATTATACCTAAAATATGCAAAAATGTCAATATTATCGGATAAAGCAGCTTTAGCTAATAATGGGATTCTAAAGGGTTGTTAACCCTTTAGCGGATTCCAAAGGCAGAGCCTTTGGTGGGGTGTGGGGCAACGCCCCGCAAACTGCCTTCAAGCGCTCCGCAAAGGGTGAATTAAAAAACAGTCCGGTGGACTGTTTTTTAAGAGGGAACGCCCTGCAAGGGAGGGCGTTCCCTTATTTAAAATCATGTTTTGGGCAAAAAAAGAACCGCTTGACTGCGGTTCTTGATCTGATCAAAGTTTTTTCTTTTCGTCCTCGATAAGCTGGAGAAGGTCGTCCACGGACATATCGCTGACAGCTCTCTTTTTGCTTTCAGTCTTGCTGATGATATCGCTGATATCGGGCGAAGAACTCTTCTTCGGCTTTGCGGCAAACTGTGCGGACTGACTTCTGAGCGGAGTGGTCTTGGGCACGTCGTTTCGGGACATTTCTGCAAGCTGCGACTTTGAGAGGATCCCCGTGTTGTCAGCCACAGGTTCAGCAGCGGCAGCAGCCTTTACAGCCTTGATGTTGAATGTGCCTGTTCTCTCAGCCTCGGCTGTCTTGCGGAGCATTTCCTCACGCAGAGTATCCGCGGTGGGAGCTGTAGATGATGACGAACCGATGTTTCTTGCGGCAAAAGTGGATTCTGCACTGCGCTGTGCCTTGAACTGCATGGTGCGCTCCTTCTCCTTCTGGTAGGGAGAATCGGGATTTACGCGCTTCTGGCTGAAATTCTCTGCGATAGACATCTTCTTGCGTTCAAGTTCGTTGCTCGGCTGGATTTCCTGCGAGGGTTCAAAGAGAGGAGTATTTGCGTTCTTTTCGTGGCTTCTTCTTGCGGAAGCGTCGTTCTGCTTTTCCTCCTCGTCGTATTCGTAGAAGTCGAAATCGTCATCTTCCTCCTCATCGGTGCTTCTTGATGACGCGATCCTGACAATGAGGAATATAAGCAGGATAACGCACGGAAGAACGAGGAGCGAGAGGATACCCTTTACGGAGAGCGCGAAAGTAATGAACGCGCCAAGCTCGCGGCTCTGTGTATGACCTGTGCAGATAGCGGCAATACTGCTCTTGGGGATAGAGTCCGTGCTGCCGATATTTGATGCGTCAGAGGTGATGTATCGTGAAGTGCCGTCCTCGGCGGTGATTATATCAAAAATGCTCAGAACGTGAAGCTCCGTGGGGGCATCAGCGGGATAGCACAGGACGATATCGCCCTTATTGAGAGTAACATTTGCCGCATCGGGAGCTAAAAGGGCTGCGCCAACGGTAAGATTATCGCCCATATTGTCGGTCTCCTTGACGACGTAGACGTATTTTCCCATAAGCTTGGGAGTCTTGCCGCCCGCGAAAGCGATATTCACGGTAAGGGTAGCTGCGACGGAAATTATGCACAGCAGTATGATAACGAATTTAAGAACAGAGAAGCCCTTTTTCTTTTCCATAATAGATCATTTCCTTTTCTTTTGTAGTCTTGCTTTGTTGTTCTACGGTTTCTGTTTTTTCAACATAACACCACATTAAGATGTTGTCCTTTACATTATAGCACATAGTTTCAGAAAAATCAACAACCGTAACAAAAAAAGTCTTGAATAATACGGAAAAACAAACCTGCGGAAAAGGATCGGGAAAAATATTTTAATAATAGTGAATATGCACAATTATGCCTGTTAATAATATTGCCGATGGTTAAATGTCACAAAAAGGATAGAACAATTTCTCTTGCGGAAACGCATGGATTTACGCAAATTTTCGTAATATGTATATTTCGTTGATAAATATTTGTTGAAATATACAGTTGAAAAATTTGCAAAAAAATAGTATAATTATTTTATACCGCTTGTAATTTGCTTTTCGCGCGGTTTTATGTTAAAAATCTGTAAATCAGCGAAAGCAATATACTAAGAGTAATACGCAGCCGCCTGCATAAGCGGCAGAAATGGAGAGTAAGTATGGCTAATTTGGCTAACAAAAAGATAAACCCCCTTATGGAACGCATTAAGGAAGAATTTCCTCGAAAGCTCCAGCTTCTTTACAGTGTTTCACCCGAAGAGGCATCGGATAAGCAGGTTTATCATGTTCTTTCTTCTATTATCGTAGAAATACTCGGCGCTAAGAGACAGAGCTTTATCAATCACACTCATTCCGTAGGCGGAAAGCAGATATACTACCTTTCAATGGAATTCCTCATGGGACGTTCACTTAAAACAAGCCTCTATAACCTTGAGCTTGCTGACGACATCAAGTCAATGCTCAAGCAGTATGACATAAACCTCGACAAGATCTACGAGTACGAGCCTGACGCAGGACTCGGAAACGGCGGTCTCGGCCGTCTTGCAGCCTGCTACCTTGACGGACTCGCTACCTGTGAGTTCCCAGCAATGGGCCACTCGATCTGCTACGAGTACGGTATCTTCCAGCAGAAGCTTGAGGACGGCTGGCAGACAGAGCTTCCCGATAACTGGCTCCCCGGCGGTTCGGTATGGCTCGTGCCCAAGCCCGAGCTTGCTATCGACGTTCACTTCGAGGGCGACCTTCATGAGTACTGGGACGACAGATACCACTATATTTCCCATGTAAACTATAACACAGTTGTTGCAACTCCTTACGATATGTATGTATCAGGCTACGGCTCTGAGGGCGTTTCCGTTCTCCGTCTCTGGTCTGCAAAGGCTCCGAGCTTTGATATGAATATGTTCAACAAGGGCGACTATGCAAGCGCTCTCGCTCAGAACTCTATCGCAAACGCTATCTCCAAGATCCTTTATCCTAACGACAACCACAACGAGGGCAAGTCGCTCCGTCTCCGTCAGCAGTACTTCCTCTGTGCAGCTTCAATAGGCGATATCATAAACACTCACATGAACGTTTACGGCACTCTTGAAAACCTTGCTGATAAGGTCGCTATCCACATCAACGATACTCACCCGACTCTCGCTATCCCCGAGCTTATGAGAATACTTCTCGATGACTGCGGCTACGGCTGGGATCAGGCATGGGATATCGTTACAAAGACCTTTGCTTACACCAACCACACAGTTATGGCTGAGGCTCTTGAAAAGTGGGACGTTAACCTCGTTAAGACAATTATCCCGCGTATCTTCTCGATCATCGTTGAGATAAACAACCGTTACTGCCAGTCACTCATCGACAAGGGCTATGACAGCGCCAAGACAACACATATGTCCATCATCAAGGATAACCAGATTCACATGGCTACACTCTGCGTTGTTGCTTCGCACAGCGTAAACGGTGTTTCAAAGCTCCACTCCGAGATCATCAAGGACTCTGTATTCCACGATGAGTACTGCTTCGCTCCCGAGAAGTTCAAGAACGTAACAAACGGCATTGCATACAGAAGATGGCTCTATCAGTCGAACCCCGACCTCACGGAACTCCTCACCGAGACTATCGGCCCGAAGTTCATCAAGGACGGCGCAGAGCTTTCCGCATTCAAGGCTTACGAGAACGACGAGGCTCTCCTTACAAAGCTTCTTGACGTAAAGAAGAAGAACAAGGAGAACTTTGCGAAGTATGTCAAGAGAGAAAGCGGTATCATTCTCAACACAGACAGTATCTTCGACGTTCAGGTAAAGCGTCTGCACGAATACAAGAGACAGCACCTCAACGTTATGAATATTCTTGCAGATTACGCATATCTTCTTAATGACCCCGATGCACCTTTCACTCCCAAGACCTACATCTTTGCTGCAAAGGCTGCTCCCGGTTACTACCTTGCTAAGCAGATAATCAAGATGATCTGGGCAATTTCCGAGGAGATCAGAAAGAACCCCAAGATAAACAAGAAGCTCTCGGTAGTGTTCCTTGAGAATTACTGCGTAACCCTTTCAGAACACCTCATGCCCGCAGCAGATGTTTCCGAGCAGATCTCTCTCGCAGGTACAGAGGCTTCCGGTACAGGCAACATGAAGCTCATGCTCAACGGCGCTATCACACTCGGTACTCTTGACGGAGCAAACATCGAGATCAAGGAGGCTGCCGGTGACGACAATATCGTTATCTTCGGTATGACAACTCCCGAGGTAAACGAGCTCAAGGCAAGAGGATACAATCCCGGCGAGTATTACAACAATGACGTACGTATCCACGAGGCTATCGACCGTATGTACCACGGGATCAACGGCTGCAAATTCAATGATGTGGCAAACTCCCTCAAGGATCGCGATCCTTATATGGTTCTCGCAGACTTTGAAAGCTACAGAAAGGCTCAGCAGTATATCACAGAGTGCTACAATGACAAGATGAAGTGGGCTAAGATGTCCCTCAATAACATTGCAGGCGCAGGGATCTTCTCTGCTGACCGTGCTGTAACAGAATACGCTGACAACATCTGGCATCTCAGATAATAAAGAGAATACTGCCCGATTTACAATGGGGACGTTAAAATTTGCGTCCCCATTTTTTCAGGTTCTGATAAAATAAATTATACGGAGTGTAACCGAATATGAAACCTATCTACGATACATGGAATTTAAGCTATAAGTCGATTTTCGGCGCAATCGAGCAGTTTCAGGACTGTCAGTTCACCATTCGCCTGCCCAAGGATATAAGACCTGATTTCCCACCCGTTCTCATTCTTTTCAGAACAGGCTTTAAAGAGCGCTTTCTCAATATGAACAAGATCACCGAGGAAGACGACTGTTTTGCATATACGACCGAATACAACGCGCGCTACAGCGATGTTCACTACTATTATTTTTCCTATACTCAGGGCGGGATACGCCACTACATCAAAAAGGTGAATGTCCACGAGGCAGCTATAGATCACGGCGACCTCTTTCAGCTAACGGTTTACAGCAATACCTACGAGACTCCCGACTTCCTCAAAGGCGGAGTCATGTACCAGATCTTCCCCGACCGTTTCTGCAAGAGCGGCAAGGTACATGAGAATATCCCCGAGGGACGAGTGCTCCGCGATGACTGGGGCGGAACTCCCTACTACAAGCCCGACCAGAACGGTCATGTCTGGAATAACGACTACTTTGGCGGCGACTTTGCAGGAATACAGTCGAAACTCCCCTATCTGCACGACCTCGGCGTGACCTGCATTTATCTCAACCCTATTTTTGAGTCCCACGAGAATCACCGCTACAATACCGCGAACTACATGAAAGCAGACCCGCTTCTCGGTACTAATGACGAGTTTGCGGAGCTTTGCGCAGAGGCGAAAAAGCTTGGTATCTCCGTTATTCTTGACGGTGTTTTCTCGCATACCGGTGCAGACAGCGTTTACTTCAACAAGTTCGGACGCTACCCCGAGCTGGGCGCATACCAGTCCAAGGACAGCAAGTACTACGAGTGGTACAGCTTTATCGACTATCCCGAGGTCTATGAGGCTTGGTGGGGCATTGACACTCTCCCCAACGTCTGGGAGAACAACGAGAGTTATACCGAATTCATCTGCGGCGAGGACGGAGTCCTCAACTACTGGCTAAGTAAGGGCGCGGCAGGCTATCGTCTTGACGTTGCCGACGAACTCCCAGATGAGTTCCTCAATAATCTCCGCAAGTGCGTAAAGAACTACGACAAGGAGAAGATCATCATCGGCGAGGTATGGGAGGACGCGTCCAACAAGGAGAGCTACGGTGTAAAGCGCCGCTATCTCCTCGGCGACCAGCTTGACTCTGTAATGAACTATCCCTTCCGCGAGGCTATCATCAACTTCGTGAAGGGCGGAAGCTGCCACGACTTCATCAATTCCGTCATGACTATCCTCGAAAACTACCCTCAGCCGACAGTTGACGTTCTCATGAATTTCGTTTCGACTCACGACATTGAGCGCGCAATAAACCGTCTCGGCGGCGAGAACTGTGACGACAAGAGCAAGGACTGGATGGCTGAACGCTATCTTACCCCCGAGCAGTACGCCCACGGAAAGAATCTTCTCAAGGCAGCTATGGCGCTCCAGTTCTTTCTCCCCGGCGTTCCGAGTATCTACTACGGCGACGAGGCAGGACTTCAGGGCTATAAAGACCCGTTCAACCGCCGCTGTTATCCCTGGGGACACGAGGACAAGGAGCTTATCGCCTATGTTTCCGAACTTAGCCGCGTGAGAAAGTCGATACCCAACATGAAAAACGGCAGAGCATATTTCGTATTCAATGATACCGATACCATTGACGACCGCCTTATCGGTCTTGCTCGTCAGGGCGAGGATATCGACTATATCTGTTTCGTAAACCGCAGCGATGCGTCCGTAAGTATTCCCGTTCTCAGTTCATATCTCCCGAGATTTACGGATTTCGCTCCGTATTACGGCGAGTACGCAGACGATACCCTTACAGTTGCTCCTTACGGATATACGATAATAAAAGCGAAGTTTCTTGGTTAAATAAGAAATTGAAAAGAACCGCCTTATCGGCGGTTCTTTCAGTTTATCAAAAAATGTAATTTTCATAAGGGAACGCCCTCCCTTGCAGGGCGTTCCCTCTTAAAAAACAGTCCACCGGACTGTTTTTTAATTCACCCTTTGCGGAGCGCTTGAAGGCAGTTTGCGGGGCTTTGCCCCACACCCCACCAAAGGCTCTGCCTTTGGAATCCGCTAAAGGGTTAACAACCCTTTAGAATCCCATTATTATACTTTGGTTGACAATATAAAAGCATTATGATAAAATTATAGCAATAAGACATTGGGCAGATCCGATTTTCCCGGTGATAAAATAACGAGGTGCACAAAATGAAAGAGCCTGCAAAGCTTTATATGATAATTCCATGCTACAACGAGGAGGAGGTACTTCCGATGACGGCAAAAGTCCTGCGCGGAAAGTACGGATCCATGATAGAGAGCGGACTTATATCTCCCGAAAGCCGCATAGTATTTGTCAACGACGGCTCAAAGGACTCAACATGGGCAATAATTAAGGAGCTTCACAGGAGCGCCCCGAATTTCTTTTCGGGTATCACCCTCGCTCACAACAGCGGTCACCAGAACGCAGTCCTTGCCGGACTTATGACGGTTCGCGACCTTTGTGACGCTGCTATCACCATGGACGCCGACCTACAGGACGATGTTGACGCGGTCGAGGAGATGATGCACAAGTTCTACGAGGGCAATCAGGTCGTTTACGGAGTACGCAGTGCGCGCAAAACGGACACTTTTTTCAAGAAATTCACCGCTGAGAGCTTTTACAAGTTCATGCGACTTATGGGAGCAGATGTCGTCTACAATCACGCGGACTTCCGCCTGATGAGCAAAAGAGTGCTTGACGAACTGTCAAATTTCAAGGAAGTAAACCTCTTTCTCCGCGGAATGGTTCCGCTTATCGGGTTCAAGAGCTGTAGTGTATACTACGAGAGGCACGAACGCTGTGCAGGCGAGAGCAAGTATCCGCTGAAAAAGATGATAGCGTTCGCGATAAACGGCATAACTTCATTTACCACAAAGCCGCTGAAATTCATAACGGGACTTGGTTTCCTCATGTCGATAATGAGCGTAGCGGCATTTATATGGGCGTTCGTGGCGAAATTTGCAGGCTTCTCGGAGCTTGGCTGGTCGAGCATGATGTGCTCGATATGGCTTATAGGCGGTTTGCAGCTTTTGTGTTTAGGTATAATCGGCGAGTATGTCGGAAAGATATACGCGGAGGTAAAACAGCGTCCGCGGTTTATCGTTGAGGAATTTCTCAACGGACTCGAAGCCGAATATACCGATGATATCGGCAAAAAGGAAAGCTGACGCAGAGACGGAGGGGAGCATGGATATCAGGATAGTGTTTCGCATAGCTGCAATGGCAGGCGTGTCGCTTGTAATGCTGATAGGCTGCGGCAGCAGGGACTTTTCCGAGGAGGAGATACTGGATTATTTCAGCAAAAGTTACAGAGGAAAATTCAGCCTCATCTCGCAGGAGGACGCAACAATGGCAGCGCAAGAGCCGTACACCGATGTTTCCGGTGAACTGCACACCTACTCGCCGCGAAAGGATCATCAGTCATTCATGGTCAGGGACGAGAACGGCATTGTCTGCGAATTTGTAAATAATTATCAGTACGGCTGTCTCGGGGTTGTCAACAAGTTGAGCGAGGACTATTGCGTGCATTGGCTCTGCGCTCACCCAAAGCTGTACCAAAAGCTTGCGGATTCGCAGTATTACGGCGGCTGGAGCACGGACGGCAGCGACCTTACGAGCGATATTATCCTGTATGTGGAAGAATTTGAGGACTTGAAGAAAGCCGCGGAGCTTACATACAGCGTCATAATGGACGAGAATTCCGCAATGCCGACGCTGATGCACGATGTTTCCATGGAAGGAGCCGGCAATAAGCTTGATGTCAGGAGAGAGATACCGCGCGTGGTGCTCATGACTCCGAACGGATATGAAGTAGCCGCGAGGGATTTTCAGGACTTCCCCGACGGCTACACGGGGGACTCTGCGGCATTCAGCTATATCGCTGAATACAGGTTTATCAGATATGTTAAGAATGAGAGCTACAGCGCGTATCTGCCGCAGGAGGCTTTCAACCGCGATATAAAGGAAACTCTCATCGTTCGCAGCGGAGACAGTGACATAGCGATACTCAAAATGAATGAGCAATCCTGCACTTTTCAGACATCGGAAGGAAACTCCGACGAGAGCCAACAGCTTGATTTCGGAAAAGCACAGGCTATATGCAGCGCTGCGGGCTGGACTGTCAGGCATTCCTCAAATGACAAGGTAAGCATTTCAAAGGGCAGCGACCGAGTTATCATAAAGCGCAGCAAAGAGGGCAAAAACACCGAGATAAGAATAACCAAAAACGGCGAACGCTATTTTCCGCGCGGAAAAGCTTTAAACTGGGAGCTTTGCCTTACGACAGCGGATTATCACGACTTGTTCGGCATAGATTTCGAGTATGATTTTGAAAACGGTGTCGCACTCGTAAAGCAATAAAAAGGACTTCCTTTTGGAAGTCCTTTTTATTTTCAAAAGTATGATCTTGATAAGGGAACGCCCTCCCTTGCAGGGCGTTCCGTCTTAAAAAACAGTCCACCGGACTATTTTTTAATTCACCCTTTGCGGAGCGCTTGAGGCAATTTGCGGGGTTGCCCCACACCCCACCAAAGGCTCTGCCTTTGGGATCCGCTAAAGGGTTAACAACCCTTTAGAAACCCATTATTAAGGACTTCCTTTTGGAAGTCCTTTTATATCGGTGCAATGTTCGGAATGAAGTTCCTTGCGGTAAAATACGCGAAAAACAATACAATAACGCCTGCCCACACAAAGCTGTTCCGCGGCAGGAGTTTAACGTCCTTTCCTGCGATCGCGGCTGCATTTTCAATATAGAGCAGTACGAGCAGCATTCCGAGAAACGGTATAGTGACGTTACAGCGGAGTGCAGATAAAATATCGCCGTTCAGCAGATATGTAAGGCTTCTGGTATTTCCGCAGCCGGGACACAAATATCCCGTAACCGTGTGGAATGTGCAGTCGGGTAAGTACCTTTTCAGCCCGAGTATAAAGTCTTTCAGGACAAGTACGGAGGCGGTCAGAATGGGTGCAGCCGCAGCAATCACGATCCTCAGGCGCTTGGACATATCTTACCTTATGAACAGCGCGAGGTCGTCAGGCGAATCAAGTCCCGAGAGCAGAGCTGCTCCAATAATAGCGCTCAGAGCGCTGAGAAGAATGGTAATAATGCTTAAAACAAGACCTGCGATAGCCATTCCTTTGCCCTGTGCCTTTTTGGAAAGAGCGACTGCGCCGAGGGCGATCCCTATAATGCCGAGAAGGAATCCGAGATAGTAGGTGCAGCAGCCGAATACAACGCCGCAGATACCGAGAACCATTGACGCGATAGCAAGCCCTGAGTTCGGCTGATTCGGGTCGCCCTGTGAATTCGGATCATAGTAAGGCGGTGTAGGGTAATCCTGCGGCTGAGGATAGCCTCCCTGAGGCGGCTGCTGAGAATAGTTATGATATTCCCCCTGATTGTTGAAATTATTATCCATATAAATTTCCTCCCTAAAAAATATATTATAACGAGATAAATTATAGCATTACGGCAGTTATTTGTCAAGATATGGCGTATTTTAGCGTGGCGGACTGCCGGATGATCGGGAGAAAATGTATTTTTTGGTTACTGCTCTGCCGGAACGTCCTGTGCGGTGTCCTCGGGAACGGTCTCGGTCTCAGCCTCTGTCGGAGCTTCGGTCGCAGGTTCAGCAGTTACAGGCTCGTCCTTATAAACGGTTACGATAAATCCGTCAGCGTTATTGCCCGATATTTCGTACTTTATGCCTGCCGGAACAGGAATGCTCGTGGTCTCGTTTCCGTCATCTGACGCAACGAAGTAGACCTCGTAGTTCTTGCCGTTTTCGTCCGTGAATGTGAGCGGATCGCTGCCGTAGGGGTGCTGTCTGACGAGGTCGATGTACTCCTCAAGGCACAGACCGTTCTGCATGATGTAGTAAGCGTGGGGGAGTCCGACATAGCGGAAGTGCCACGGCTCGTACTGGATAGCGGTAATGCTCTCCTTGCCCTCGGGATAGCGGAGGATAAAGCCGTATTTGTAGCAGTTCTGCGTAAACCATGCGTATTCGCCCGTGCCCTCATAGTCATAGTCGGGGAGCTTTGACAGGTCGAATGCATAGCCTGATTCATGTTCGCTGAATCCGGGCTTTGCAACGCGGGTGGATTCCTCCGTGCCGTTTGCAGCAAGGTCGTCATCATAAAGCTGCTGCTGAACGTCATGGGTCCGGAATCCGCCGTAGATGATTATATCGTCGAGCGAGGTGGCATTGTAAAAGTCGTCGATCATCTGCGCCATGGGGTCGTAAACAGACGCGAGTACCTGAGTGCTGTAATCATAAGCGCCGAAGGTAGTTTTGCCGAGTTCCTCGTTCTTTTCGAGAACGCTTACGAGAGCCTCCTCGCCTGTTGAGAAGTACTGATAATTCTCATTGACGAGAATGAGGTCGCCCTTGAACTTATCCTTTGTTGCAACTACCGTGTTTTCGTAGATAGTCTGGTTCGGGTCAACCTCCGTATCGTCTATGGGGTCGTCGGATATATCTGTGTTGTCAAAATACTGTGACGGCGCAACGGTCGTTGAACGGTCTACAGCACCCTTGACAAGGTATACGCCCGATGCGACGATCGCGAGACTGATGACCAGTTCTGTAAGGCGCTTTGCCCTTTTTATACTTTTAGCTTTGCTTATTTTCTTATCAGACATTTTTAACTCCGTTCTGCCGCCGTGTGCAGTGCTGCACAGTTCACGGCAATAATGATTCTTTGGCACAAATGCCCTTAATGTTCTACATACCGCGTATTTCTTTCTCTTGCTTATAATACTTATTTTACATTATATCATATATTCCGAAAAAAATCAACTGTTCCCCGAATTTTCACACTTTCGGCGGCAAGCCCCGTCCATTTGGGCGCAGATGTCAAAAGGGAGAGTAAAGTGACCGCCGTTATAAGATTTCCACAAATTATTGCACCGATTTAGCACTGTATTGCACAATCTTTCAAAAAACTCTTGAAAACAGCACTATATAATGTTATAATATATGTGTGAAAAATATGACGAACCAAGGCGGCAAAGCTCCGTTTTCGGGTATCGTCTGTCAATTGCTGCTGTGCATGAACTGCGGCGGCAATAATTTTTTTCACGATAAGGAGTGATTTTCTATGATATGCCCACAGTGCGGAACCGAAAATCAGCCGAAGTTTAAGTTTTGCGTCAAATGCGGCAGCAACCTCGAAAATCCGCAGGAAATCAATATCGAACAGGTCGATATGGGCGGTTACCATTCCGAGGACGAACCGCAGTCCGGCGGCTTTAAGCTGAGCGGCGGAACTTTCAAAATAAGCGACAATGCACCTGTGGCATCATCGTCTGACTTATATACGGCTGATGAACTTAATGATACAGACGAGGAATTTGATTTCAGCGATATTGACGAGCCGTTTATTCCAAAGCTTGACACGGGCAGAGTTACTCTCCCCGAGCAGGCGGTCCACCCTCAGCAGCCCAACGTTTACGGAGCACCTATGCAGCAGGGCGCGCCCATGCAGCAGAACATGGCAGGAGGAGCAATGGGCGGAATGCAGCCTCATATCGGCGCAATGCCGCAGATGAACGGTATGCCCCAACAGCCTATGGGCGGAGCTGTTCCGCAAATGGGCGGTATGCCTCAGCCGCAGGCAGGAATGCCGCAGCAGCCAATGAACGGTATGCCGCAGGCGGGTATGATGCAGCCGCAGATAATCGGATATGACCAGAGCGGAATGCCTATATACGGTCAGGCGCCGATGATGTACGCGCAGCCGCAGATAATAGGCTACGACCAAAGCGGAATGCCTATATACGGTCAGGCGCCGATGATGTACGCACAGCCGCAGATAATAGGCTACGACCAGAACGGAATGCCTATATACGGTCAGGCGCCGATGATGTACGCACAGCCGCAGATAATAGGCTACGACCAGAGCGGAATGCCGATATACGGTCAGCCGCAGCCAATGCAGCAGCCTATGGGCGGAGCTGTTCCGCCAATGGGTGGAATGCCGCAGCAGCCAATGGGCGGAACTGTATCTCAGATGGGCGGAATGCCGCAAATGGGAGCAATGCCCCATCAGCAGGCAGCTCCTGCACCGCGACAGCCTGACGAGGATAAAAACAAGGTAAAAGTTCCCGACAATTTCTGGGAATTCTTTGACGGCGGCAAGGCTACCGAGCACGCAGAACCCGCGGACGATTTCTTTGGCAAGAGAAGCGGCAATATGGGCGATGTTTCGGCGGATGATCTCGATATGAGCCGACTGAAAAAGTTTGAGCGAAAGAAAAATTCCTACATGAACGCCGCACCGCTTGCGGACGCAGCCGAACTTGCACCGCATACAGATGCGAAATACAACAAGCTTTACATGAAAAATACAGCGGAAGTGAATGCTGACGACCTTCAGGCGAAGGTGCAGCAGGCTCCGCAGGACATAATGGGACACACCAAAGAGGTAAACGCGGACGATCTTGAGGCGCACGAGGAGCGCAATGAAGCATGGTCGCTCATGAGCGAAACAGATGAGGCAAATGCCGACGACCTTGAGGCGTATGTGCCCGAGCATAAAGAAGCCATAATGTCTCAGGCTGACCACGCCGTTGAGTCCATGCCCAAGAAAAAGACGACCTACAACGACGAGATCGATGCTATCGAGCTGCCAGAGTATATGCAGGCACGAAAGGCTGTTAAGGATGAACCCCCGGAGATACCGGGACTTCCTGAGTTATAAGTCAGGGATACATAAAGGAGAAGTTTAAAATGAAGAAGTTTTTACAGGAATTCAAGGAATTTGCCCTTAAAGGCAACGTCATGGATATGGCTGTCGGCGTTATCGTCGGCGCGGCTTTCGGAAATATCGTAAGTTCGCTTACGGATAACTTTATCAATCCGCTTATCGCAGTCATCACAGGCGGCGCAAAGAAGGATGAAAACGGCGTAATGCAGCTTGTCGGCGGTAAATTCAGTATCAACGGTATCGACTTCAATTATGGCGCGTTTCTTTCGTCAGTCCTTAATTTCCTGATAATTGCTCTCATTCTGTTTTGTCTCATCAAGGCTGTAAACACGGCTATGACTATCGGCAAAAAGAAGAAGGAGGAAGAGGAGGCTGCAAAGCCTGTTGAACCAAGCAAGGAAGAGGTTCTTCTCACAGAGATCAGAGACCTCCTCAAGGAGCAGAACACAAAGTAACAGGTGACGGTTCTCCGCGGTACGGAGAACCGTTTTTCATGGGATCAACACCATCAAAAAGGAGAATTTATGCCGAATATAATTGAAATACACGACCTTGACCTGCCCACGCTTGAACCCTACCGCTGTACTTCGGAGGTTCAGTTATTGAGGTATTACGAGCCGAAAGAGGGTATCTTCATCGCCGAAAGCCCGAAAGTCATCAGACGCGCACTCAGCGCAGGCTATGAGCCGATATCGTTCCTTGTTGAGCGCAAGTACATTGAGGGGCAGGCAAGCGACATTATAGCAGGCTGCGGAGATGTGCCCGTGTATACTGCTCATAGTGACGTTCTGACGCAGCTTACGGGGTTCAGGCTCACGCAGGGAGCGCTCTGTGCCATGCGCAGAAAGGCTCTTTCCGATGCGGCAGAGCTTATATCGGGGGCGCAGAGAATAGCGGTTCTTGAAGATATCATGAATCAGACCAACGTTGGCGCGATATTCCGCTCGGCAGCGGCTCTCGGATTTGACGCAGTCGTGCTGACCTCGGGGTGCAGCGACCCGCTTTACCGCCGCTCGGTAAGGGTGAGTATGGGCACGGTTTTTCAGATACCGTGGACTTACATTGGTCTGAGCAGCGATAACTATGTTGAATGGCTGAGGGGACAGGGATTTGCCGCCGCCGCAATGGCTCTGCGCAGCGATACCGTAAGTATAGACGACCCAAGACTTGCGCAGGAGGAGAAACTCGCCGTAATCCTCGGAACTGAGGGCGAGGGTCTGCGCGGCGAGACAATTTCAGCGTGTGACTACACGATAAAAATTCCCATGGCGCACGGAGTGGATTCACTCAACGTTGCCGCCGCCAGCGCAGTCGCATTCTGGGCGCTTAGTAAGAATAAATGAAAAAGTCCCTCTTAAACGAGGGACTTTTTCATTTGTAAAAACATAAACTTCATAAGGGAACGCCCTCCTTTGCAGGGCGTTCCCTCTTAAAAAACAGTCCACCGGACTGTTTTTTAATTCACCCTTTGCGGAGCGCTTGAAGGCAGTTTGCGGGGCGTTGCCCCACACCCCACCAAAGGCTCTGCCTTTAGAATCCCATTATTAGTTAAACGCTTTGTATCCACAAAATAAAAATGACTGCTTTTGGAAGTCATTCGATAGTAACAGAGACCTTGAGGTCTTTTTTAGCTGCGCCTGCGCGCATGATAGTACGCAGAGCCTTGGCAATTCTGCCCTGCTTACCGATAACTCGTCCCATATCGTCGGGGGCAACGGTAAGGTGGAAAACGATAACGCCCTCCTCATCGGGAGCGTCCTCGGTAATGCTTATAGCGGATTTATCCTCAACAAGTCCTGCTGCAATAGCGTAAAGCAGATCTTTCATTGTTAACCTCCATAGGGTAGCTTTCGGAGCAGAGGGTGAAACGGAAAGTTTCCCCTCTTCCGCAGCATGGGATTAAAGAACGCCCTCTTTTTTAAGAATGTTCTTTACTGTGTCTGTAGGCTGTGCACCCTTAGCGATCCATTCCTTAGCCTTATCTGCGTCGATCTTGACAACAGAGGGCTCCTTTGTGGGATCGTAGTAACCGATCTCCTCAACGAAACGACCGTCTCTGGGGTATCTTGAATCAGCAACAACTACACGGTAGAAAGGAGCCTTCTTAGCGCCCATTCTTCTGAGTCTGATTTTAACTGCCATTATTATTCACCTCCGTAAAAAGATTTCTTGTATATCAAGCGGCGGGAGACCGCGTTGATTTGTTATCAGAGTGACGGGAGATTTCCTCCGCCCTTGCCTGTCATTTTGTCAAAGTTCATGCCTGCAAGCTGTTTTCTTGCCTTTCTCAGCGACATTTTGCTGCCCTTGCCCGTGAACTGCTTCATCATCTTCTGCATTTGTTCAAACTGTCTGAGCAGGCGGTTTACGTCCTCGACCTTTGTACCCGAACCCTTTGCGATACGCTTTTTGCGTGAGGGATTGATGATAGAGGGCTTGGCACGTTCCGCGGTCGTCATCGAGGTGATTATCGCCTCAACTCTTGTGAACTGGCTCTCGTCGATATCGGTATCCTTTATCTTGTCGCCGACACCGGGGAGCATTCCTATAATGGACTTCATCGAGCCCATTTTCTTTATCTGTCTCATCTGGTCGAGGAGGTCGTCCATGTCGAACTTGTTCTCCTTGAACTTCTTGGTGAGCTTTTCCGCGTCCTTCTGGGACATAACGTTTTCGGCCTTTTCGATAAGCGTGAGCACATCGCCCATGCCGAGGATCCTTGAAGCCATTCGCTCCGGGTGGAACTGCTCGAAATCGTCAAGCTTTTCGCCCATGCCGACATACTTGATCGGCTTGCCCGTAACGGAGAGAACTGAAAGAGCAGCACCGCCTCGGGTATCGGAATCGAGCTTTGACATGAGTATGCTTGTAATGCCGACAGCCTCATCGAAAGCCTTAGCCACGTTTACAGCGTCCTGACCCGTCATTGCGTCAACAACGAGCATTATCTCGTCGGGATCTGTAAGAGCCTTGATATCTTTCAGCTCCTGCATAAGCTCCTCATCGATGTGGAGTCTGCCCGCGGTGTCGATAATGAGGACATCGTGACCGTAGTCCTTGGCGTATTTGAGCGCCTCACCTGCGATCGTGACAGGGTTTATCTGTCCCATTTCAAAGACCTTCACGTCAGCCTTCTGACCAACGACCTGAAGCTGATTTATAGCGGCAGGACGGTAAATATCGCAGGCTGCGAGGAGCGGACGGTGTCCCTCTTTTTTGAGCAGCTTTGCAAGCTTTGCGGCGTGGGTGGTTTTACCCGAACCCTGCAAACCGCACATCATGATGACCGTAGGCGGCTTTGAAGCTAAATTTATGCGTGAACTGCCGTTGCCCATGAGGGCGCACAGTTCCTCGTTAACGATCTTGATGACCTGTTGTGCAGGAGTAAGGCTTGAGAGAACTTCTTCGCCGACAGCGCGGTCTGTGACCTTTTTAACGAAGTCCTTAACGACCTTGTAGCTTACATCGGCTTCAAGCAGAGCCAGACGAACCTCGCGCATTGCCTCCTTGACATCGCTTTCCGTCAGCTTTCCGTGTGATTTGAGCTTTTTAAAGACATTATTGAGTTTTTCGGAAAGTCCTTCAAATGCCATGCGTTCTCCTCCTGTTGGTTTGATCAAAGAAGCGACAGACCCGTCTGCACTTCGCGCATAAGAGTCTCTTTTAAAGCGTTATCGGAGCATTTACCGGCGGCCTCGGAGATATTTCCGAAACATTCGCGCATTTTGCTCAGACGCTGTGCAAAGCCGAGTTTATCCTCATAGTTTTCGAGGATACTTTCGGTTCGCTTTATCAGGCTGCGGACAGCCTGACGGGTGATACCCATAGGTTCGCCTATTTCCGCAAGGGAAAGATCCTCGCAGTAGTAAAGCTCCATAACGCTGCGCTGGTGTTCTGTAAGCAGATCGCCGTAGCAGTCGAGCAGCATAACGAATTTAAGTTCCTTTGCCATAAACGCGCTCCTGTGGGGTGTAATCTAAAATCACTTTACACATTATACTACATTATTTTTGGTTTGTCAAGCATTTTTTCAAGAAAAAAACGGCATCAGAGAAAACTCTGATGCCGCAGCTTGGCGTATAAGCACTTGTGGGGGATCTGCCCCATACCAAAGGCTCTGACTTTATTTCAGAAACCACCTTACTGCAAAAACCACAGCCATTGCAACAAGCGCAACGGTGATAGTGATGTTTTTGTTGAGCTGTTCCTCGTACTCGAATCGGTCGGGATATTTCGGGTCGCACACGATAAGGTGGGTCGAGCCGACTTTCAGCGGCTGTGTAAAGCCTGCCCTGTCGCGGCATTCGTACTCCTTTTCGCCGATAGTATAGCGCAGGGTGTGGACATATGAGTCCGTCTTGCGCGTTGACTTTATCGAAAAACCAAAGAACATGAGCGAGCGGTGCTTGGTTTCGTTCACAGCGGTAACGGCAGCAAGAGCCGTGATACCGCGCTTTTTCAGCAGGAGCAGATTTGTCAGGTAGACCGCTCCGCATACGGCAATTATAACGCCGATTATCGCATAAACAGTATATTTCATTATGTGTGTCCTTATTGCCGTTATTCAGTGGGAAATTCGGGTCAGTCCTCCATTAATCTTACCATAACTGCCTTCTGAGCGTGGAGACGGTTCTCAGCTTCCTCAAAGATCTCGTTTGCATGAGCCTCGAAAACTTCCTCTGTGATCTCCTCGCCGCGGTGAGCGGGGAGACAATGGAGAACCATAGCGTCCGGCTTTGCAGCAGCCATTATCTCGTCATTGATCTGATATCCTGCGAAAGCCTTTCTGCGCTTTTCAGCTTCGCCCTCCTGACCCATGGAAGCCCATACGTCAGTAATGACAACATCAGCATTCTTAGCGGCATCAAGCGGAACATTGGTCATCTCGAAGCAGTCATATCCGGCAGCAAAATCAAGTATCTCCCTGGGCGGCTGATAGTCGTCCGGGCAGGCAATGGAAACAGCCATTCCGACCTTGAGACAGCCGACGATGAGCGAGTTAGCCATATTGTTGCCGTCACCTATAAAGCACATCTTGAGACCGTCAAAGCTTCCCTTGAATTCGCGGATAGTCATGAGGTCAGCAAGTATCTGACAGGGGTGGCAGAAGTCGGTAAGACCGTTGATTATCGGGATAGAGCCGTACTTAGCGAGATCCTCGACCTCTTTCTGCTCAAATGTACGGATCATTATGCCGTCAAGGTAGCGTGAGAGAACTCGTGCTGTGTCCTGAACAGGCTCGCCTCTGCCGATCTGGAGATCGTTTGAGGAGAGAAAGAGCGGATTTCCGCCAAGCTGATACATACCTGTCTCAAAGGATACACGGGTGCGGGTAGAAGCCTTCTGGAAGATCATGCCGAGAGACTTGCCCTTGAGACGCGGGTGGGGGATCCCGTGCTTGCGCTCATATTTGAGCTGATCTGCGAGGTTGAGTATATCAATGATCTCATCTGTGCTCAGGTCGAGCATTTTAAGTAAGTGTTTCATGTTTATGTAATTCCTTTCGGTTATTTTTGTTTGTTTATGCTGCCAAAAGCTTTGTCTATGGCAACTGCGAAAAGAGGAATATAGTCGTCAAATGCTGTGTTCTCAATATCAAGGTCATATTGCAGGTCGCCGGAAATCGCGATTTTGGTTTTAATGTGACCTACAGTTGCGTCATTCAGGATAATGTCAAAACTTTTTCTGTCCTTGCTTGCCAATTTATAGCTCATACCGTTTCCCTCAGCCGTGATAGTGGGGTCAAGAAACATGGACTTGCACTCCACGTTAAGGAAAACCTCATCGTTTAAAATAATGGAGAAAGAAGGCTTTTTATCGCCGGTAAGCTGGACGAGGGTGTAGAGAATATAGTTGCTTGCGTCCATAAGGTTATATTGACCTGTACCGAAGCCTTTCTTTTTAACAGTATACAAAAGACGCGCTTTTTTATCCTGAACAAGATATTTACTGCCCTTTGAAGCGATATTGAGCTCCATACATCATTCCTCCAGTATATCAATCAATATTTTAAGACCGCTGTCAAGCTCATCGTATGAGATGGTGAGAGGCGGGAGAAGTCTTACCTTTGTCTTAGCAGTAAGAACGAGGAGACCTCTCTTGAGAGCTTCCTTTGCAACGTCTGCGGCATTTTTATTTTTGAGCGCAATGCCGATCATAAGACCGAGACCGCTCACGGACTCGACCTCGCTGCACTGTGAAAGCTTATTTTTTATGTACTCAGCCTTTTTGCCTACTTCGTCAAGGAATCCCTCGCTTTCAACTCTGTCGATAACAGCAAGTGCGCCTGCGCAGGCAATGGGATTTCCGCCGAAAGTCGAACCGTGAGTACCTGCTGTGAGTACGCCGCTGCACTTTTCGTTCATAAGGCACGCGCCCATAGGGATACCGCCGGCAATTCCCTTTGCAAGAGTGGTGATATCGGCTTTCTTGCCGAAATGCTCACCTGCAAGGAACTTTCCTGTTCTGCCGACACCGGTCTGGACTTCGTCCGCAATAACGAGGATATCCTTTTCAGAGCAGAGCGCGAAGATATCGTCAACGAACTTCTGATCGAGCGAGTTGACTCCGCCCTCGCCCTGAACGTATTCGATCATGACAGCGCAGACCGTGTCATCGAGCTTAGCTCTGAGGTCGTCGGAATTGTTTGCCTCGACGTTGATAAAGCCCTCAAGGAACGGGAAAAAGTAGTTGTGGAAAACGTCCTGACCCGTAGCCGAAAGAGTAGCCATAGTCCTGCCGTGGAAAGAGTTCACAAGGGTGATAATGTTGTGTCTGCCCTTGCCGTACTTGTCAAAGCTGTACTTTCTTGCGACCTTGATAGCGCACTCGTTGGCTTCCGCGCCGCTGTTTCCGAAGAAAATGCCCCTATAGCCCGTTACTTTGCAGAGTTTTTCGGCAAGATCAGCCTGGACCTGAGTATAGTAATAGTTTGAATTATGCTGGAGAGTTCTTACCTGAGCGCAGACGGCATCTGCCCATTTCTCATCGCAGTAGCCGAGGGAATTAGTGCCGATACCGCTTCCGAAGTCGATATATTCAACGCCGTTTTCGTCAACACATCTTCTGCCCTCGCCTTTTTTCAGTGCGACAGGCATACGTCCGTATGAGTGTACAACGTGTTCGTCGAATTGGCTGATAGTTTTTTCATTGCTGCTCATGGTTATCCTCCTTGATAGCATATCTTATAATAATTATAACGCTAATGGTGTTATAAAATCAATAAGGCGCATATTTTAAAATGTAAATTTTCTGTTTTATAATCAAATGAATTTCTTTGTGCGTGGAACGCTTCTTATACGAACTGAGTGCCGATACCCTCGTTTGAAAGTATCTCGATAAGGATAGAGTGCGGAACTCTGCCGTCAATGATAACTGTCTTGTTTACGCCGCGTCTTACAGCTTCCACACAGCAGTCTATCTTCGGTATCATGCCGCCCGAGATGATACCCTGTCTCTTGAGGAAGGGCACTTCACTGACATTGACTTTGGAAATGAGAGTTGACGGGTCGTCCTTGTCGCGCAGGAGACCTGCGATATCGGTCATGAGAATGAGGTTCTCAGCACCAAGTTCTGCCGCTATCTGAGCCGCAGCCGTGTCTGCGTTTATGTTGTATGTGTTGCCGTTCTCATCGGTGGCAACAGTAGCGATAACAGGAACATTTCCATTATCGAGGGCGTCGAGTATAGGCTTTGTGTTGACCTTGGTTATCTCGCCTACCCAGCCGAGATCCTGACCGTCATCGGTCTTTTTCTTTTCGGCAATGAGCATTCCGCCGTCGATACCGCACAGTCCGACAGCATTTCCCTTGTGCTGAGCGAGGAGCTGAACGAGTTCCTTGTTGACCTTGCCCGAGAGAACCATTTTTACAACGTCAATAGTAGCGTCGTCCGTGTAGCGCAGACCGTTCACGAAACGGCTCTCGATGCCGAGTCTCTTGAGCATATCATTTATCTCAGGGCCGCCGCCGTGAACGAGAACGACCTTTATTCCGACAAGCGAAAGAAGAACGATATCATTCATAACAGCGTCCTTCAGCTCGTCATTGGTCATTGCGTTTCCGCCGTATTTGATAACGAGTATCTTGTTGTTGTACTTCTGTATGTAAGGAAGCGCGTCGATAAGTATCTGCGACTTATCGTAATTTGATATCTTATCCATTGTTTTACTCCTAATTATTAAAAGAATTTCCGCATCTGTAAGCAACTTCCGTGATTATCCGGCGGACTGTATATGGATTTTTTATCCCGAAAAATCCAACGCACTGAGAACCGTGTTCGCTTTCGGGATCGGCGTAGGTGAAAGTGACCGCGCCGATATTCCTGCCGGGATCGGTAGCCTTAATGTCCGTTATCTGTCTCAGCTCGCCCGATGTGACCATAGTTCCGCGAATCGCGATAACGCGCTGATCGGTCACAGCGTAGAATGTATTTATCGAGCCTGAAATTGTGTAGCTAACGAAGATTATCAGCATGAAAAACATTGACGAACACAGGAATCCGCTTTCGCCCACAGCTGTCGATAAAACAGCAAATATTATGACGAAAGCGACCGTGATTATTGCGCCTGTTTTAGAAGCCGCCATGCCGCGCTCCTGCCTGCTTGCGTTTTTCACGGGTTTGCCCAGCCACATTATCCTTTCGCCCGGTCTCAGCAGGTGCAGGAATTTGTCCTCTATCGAGGACAGGTTTTTGGGCTGAGGAGCTGTCGAACCGCTCTTAGGTATCTCGTGGTGCGGGATATCGTAATTATCGTAGGTCTGCTCATGGTCGTGCGAGCACTCGCGCCGTTCCTCCTCGGAGGGACGAATGTAATCGTCATCGTACTTTTCGTTTGCGCGCTCGTTGTAGCTCTCATAGTCGTCCTGTTTGTGTCTGCCGAACACGGATATCACTCCTTATTATGAGCGGTAATCGCCGTTTATCTTAACGTAATCATAGGTGAGGTCACAGCCCCATGCAACGGCTTCTCCTGCGCCGTTTCCGATAGAAATAATGATCTCAATTACTTCCTCGCCGAGTATCTCCTTAGCCTTTTCCTCGGAGAATTCAACGCCTGCGCCGTTCTTGCATACCTCGACAGAACCCTTGGCAGACGCAATCTTAACGTCAACCTTGTTTATATCGAAGTCAGCGTCAGCGTAGCCTACAGCGCAGAGGATACGTCCCCAGTTTGCGTCCTCGCCGAACATTGCTGCCTTGAACAGGCTTGAGCAGATGACCGATTTTGCAACAGTTTCCGCGATCTTTTCAGTCTCAGCACCCGAAACCGAGCACTCGATGAGCTTGGTAGCGCCCTCGCCGTCTCTTGCCATTTTGCGCGCGAGATTCATCATGATAGCGTACAGAGCAGTTTCAAATTCCTCGAAGTCCTCGTCCTCACGGCACACTGTCTTGTTGCCTGCGCTGCCGGAAGCAAGAACGCACACCATATCATTCGTGGAGGTGTCGCCGTCAACGCTTGCACGGTTGAGAGTGACCTTAACGATATCGCTTAGCGCTCTCTGGAGCAGTTCCGCGGATATATCGGCGTCAGTTGTGATGAATGTGAGCGTTGTAGCCATATTGGGGTGTATCATGCCGCTGCCCTTGAGCATACCGCCCATTGTGCAGGTAACTCCGCCAAGTCTGAACTTAACGGCAACTTCCTTGGGCATGGTGTCGGTGGTCATTATAGCTTCAAGAGCGCGGTCGTTTCCGTCATAGGTGAGACCCTCCGCAAGGCTCTTCATTCCGTTAGCGATAGGCTCGATAGGAAGAACCTGACCGATAACTCCGGTCGAAGCTACGATAATATCCTCGGCTTTGAGTCCGAGCTGGTCTGCCGCAATTTCGCACATCTTGGAAGCCTTTTCATATCCGTCCGGATTGCAGGTGTTTGCGTTGACGGAGTTAACGATAACAGCGCGTGCTTTTCCGTCCTTGATGTGCTCCTTGGTCACGAGTATAGGTGCGCCCTTGACCTTATTGGTGGTGTAGACCGCAGCGGCGGTACATTCGGTATCAGAAACGATAAGCGCGAGGTCGTTCTTTTTTTTAGTAACAGAAGCGCCTGCATGAGCAAGTCCGCACTGTATTCCGTTTGCTCTGAAACCCTTTGCGGCGCAGACTCCGCCCTCTGTAAATTCAATATTTCCAACCTTTTTAAGTTCCATTTTCTTCTCCTTTTACCGCGAAAAACGCAGATAATAAGTGTTTTATGCAGCAGCGCGCGCATTTGCGGCACTGCTTGAAGACTGTCTTACAGCAGTCCTGTAGTCTCGTCAATGCCCATCATTATATTAAGGCACTGAACAGCAGCGCCGCTTGCGCCCTTGCCGAGATTGTCCAGACGTGCGCAGAGAAGCATCTGCTCATCGTTTCCGAAAACGAATACCTGAAGCTTGTTCTTGCCGCTGAGGGTGTTTGACGCGAGGAAGAATGACTTCTGCTCGTCAGCGGACATGAGGGGCATTACCTCGACCATGTTTGCGCCCGCATAGTGCTTTTCGTACATTTCGTGGACTTCCTGCGCGGTAACTGCCTTGGGGAGCATTCGTGTCTGGAGCGGAACACTCACTACCATGCCGCTGAAATAATCGCAGACCATGGGGTTGAACATCGGCTTGTATGTAAGACCCGAAACCGCCTGCATTTCGGGGAGGTGCTTGTGCTGCTGGGAGAGTGCGTACTGACGCGGACTGTTGAATTCAAACGGCTTGTCGTCGCTCTCGTAGACCGCAATAGCCTTTTTGCCCGCACCGCTGTAGCCTGATGTGGCATAAGCGAAAACAGGGAAGTCGGCAGGGATGATACCATTGCTGACGAGGGGATAAACGACAGATGCAAATCCGCTTGCGTAGCAGCCGGGAACTGCAACGCGGTTTGATGTGCGTATCTTCTCGCGGTGCTCGGGTGAAAGTTCGGGGAAACCGTAAGCCCACGCGGGATTTGTGCGGTGAGCCGTTGAAGCGTCGATTATCCTTACATGGTCGTTTTCGGCGAACGAAACAGCCTCTCTTGCCGCGTCATCGGGCAGGCAGAGGAAAGTGTAATCCGACATATTGATGAGTCTTGCGCGCTCGGCGGAGTCCTTGCGCTTATCCTCGCTTATCCTGAGGAGCTCGATATCGTTTCTGCCCTCGAATCTTTCAAGTATTTTAAGACCGGTCGTACCCTCCTGACCGTCGATATAAACCTTAACTGACATAACGTCCTCCATTATTTTTTCTTGCGTTTAGTGGTTTGGCGCTCGTATTTTGCACGTTTTGGGTCAACAAGGTCTGATTTGTCCTCGATCATCGAGTGCCACACGTTTACGACGAGCGTGATGATGACTATGAGCGCGAGCCAGAAAATGTGAGCCTTTGGCACGACCGCGACCCACAGTCCCATGACCAGCTCGCCTATTGCCCACAGTACGCCCATGAGAATAGTCAGACCTATCGTGAATTTCAAGTCCTTTTTATTCATATCAGAGGTTCAGAGCCTTTTCTGCAAGGGCGATCTGCTCCTTTACAGCGTCGGGAGACGGGCCACCCTCGGATTTGCGCTCTCTTACGCAGGTATCAAGGCTGATAGCATCGTAAACGTCCTCGGCAAAGAGGTCGGTCATAGCCTTGTAATCCTCAAGGGGGAGAGTTTCGAGCGTGAGTCCCTTTTCAATGCACTGAGCCACGAGAGTACCTGTGATCTTGTAGGCATCGCGGAAAGGCATACCCTTTTTAACGAGATAATCCGCGCAGTCCGTAGCGTTGATGAAGCCCTTTGCAGCGGCGTTTCTCATGTTTTCCTTGATAACGCGCATTGTAGCAAGCATGGGGGTGAAGGTCTTTACGCAGAGCTTTACGTTGTCAACAGCGTCAAAGATAGCCTCCTTGTCCTCCTGCATATCCTTGTTGTAAGCGAGCGGTATGCCCTTCATCATGGTGAGCAGGGTGATGAGGTCGCCGTTGACGCGTCCTGTCTTGCCGCGGATAAGTTCGGTGACATCGGGGTTCTTCTTCTGGGGCATGATAGATGAGCCTGTAGCGAAAGCGTCATCAAGCTCGACAAACTTGAATTCCCACGAGCACCACATTATGATCTCCTCGGAAAAACGCGAGAGGTGAGTCATGAGGAGCGAAAGAGCGCAGCAAAGCTCAACGCAGTAATCGCGGTCGGAAACTCCGTCAAGGCTGTTCGGCATAGGTGCGGTAAATCCGAGCAGGTCAGATGTCTGCTTACGGTTGGTCTTGTAGGTAGTTCCTGCGAGCGCGCCGCTTCCGAGCGGACAATAGTTCATGCGCTTTGCGGTATCGTCAAGGCGCTCCATATCGCGGATAAGCATCCACACATAAGCCATGAGGTGGTGAGCAAGAGTGACCGGCTGTGCCCTCTGGAGATGTGTGTAGCCGGGCATGATGGTCTCGGTGTGTTTCTTTGCCATATTTACGAGAGTGACCGCAAGTTCTTTTACGAGCGCGGATATCTCTGCTATCTCATCGCGGAGATAAAGTCTGAGGTCAACTGCGACCTGATCGTTTCGTGAACGGCTGGTGTGGAGCCTCTTTCCAACGTCGCCCAGACGCTTTGTAAGTTCAGCCTCGACGAACATATGGATATCCTCGGCATTGGGGTCGAGTTCAAGCTTTCCACTGTCGATATCGGCGAGTATCTCCTTGAGTCCGCCGATTATTTCGAGACTGTCCTGCTTGGTGATTATGCCGCAGTCGCCCAGCATGGTAGCGTGGGCAATGCTGCCCTGTATATCGTGGCGGTACATACGACCGTCAAAGGCTATTGAAGAGTTGAAAGCGTTGACGCCTGCATCGACCTGCTTTGAAAATCTTCCTGCCCACATCATATCTGCCATAATTTTTCTCCTATCGTTTTAGTGTTATTAAAATAAATCAGAAGTTTCTCACTTCTTCATCTTAGGAGCAATAAGCAGCAATACTGTCACAAGAAAATATACACCATACAGTATCCAAGTAATAGTATTGTTCCAAGGGAAACTCTTTTCTGGATGGTTCAATGCAAACATTATAAATATAATAGCTATAATCAGCATTATCAAACCAATAATTCTTGATACACTCTTTTTCATGTAAAGTACCTCCTCGTCAAACTTCGATTTATCTTAACAACGCACTTAAAGTATAACAGGCAGGAGAAAATCTCCCCTGCCTGCAAAGTATTTATTGATGATAGATCTGACTGCTTACTTGTTTTCGTTCTCTCTCTTCTGGTCGAGCTTAGCCTTAACGTGGAGCGGGAGACCAAAGAGGTTGATGAATCCTGTAGCGTCTGCCTGATTGTAAACATCGTCCTCGTCAAATGTAGCAACTTCCTCACTGTAGAGAGTGTAGGGTGAAGTAACGCCTGCGTTGATGATGTTGCCCTTGTAGAGCTTGAGCTTTACATCGCCTGTAACGCGCTTCTGAGTCTCTGTAACGAAAGCGCTCATTGACTCGCGGAGAGTTGTGAACCAGAGACCGTTGTAAACGAGGTCAGCGAACTTGATAGCGAGATACTGCTTAACTCTTGCAGTTTCCTTGTCGAGGCAGATAGTCTCAAGAACCTCGTGAGCGTGGTAAAGGATAGCGCCGCCGGGAGTCTCGTAAACGCCTCTTGACTTCATGCCGACAAGACGGTTTTCAACGAGGTCAGCAAGACCAATTCCGTTCTCGCCGCCGAGCTTGTTGAGGGCAGTTACCATTTCAACGCCGTTGAGCTCCTTGCCGTCAAGCTTTGTAGGGATACCCTTTTCAAAGTGGATAGTGATGTATGTAGGCTTGTCAGGAGCGTCAATGGGAGAAACGCCCATTTCGAGGAAGCCGGGCTTCTCGTACTGCGGCTCGTTCTCGGGCTTTTCGAGGTCGAGACCCTCGTGTGAGAGGTGCCAGATGTTCTTGTCCTTTGAGTAGTTTGTCTCGCGGTTGATCTTGAGGGGGATATTGTGAGCCTCAGCGTACTCGATCTCCTGCTCACGGGACTTTATATCCCATTCTCTCCAGGGAGCGATGATCTCCATGTCGGGAGCGAGAGCCTTGATAGCCAGCTCAAAACGAACCTGATCGTTGCCCTTGCCTGTGCAGCCGTGGCAGATAGCGTCAGCGCCTTCCTTGACAGCGATCTCAGCGATCCTCTTAGCGATTATCGGACGAGCGAAGGAAGTACCGAGCATATATCTGTTCTCGTAGATCGCGCCTGCCTGAACTGTGGGGTAAACGTAATCCTGAATGAACTCTTCCTTGAGGTCCTCGATGTAGAGCTTGGAAGCGCCTGTCTTGATAGCCTTTTCCTCAAGACCGTCAAGCTCTGTGCCCTGTCCTACGTCGCCGGAAACAGCGATGACCTCGCAGTTATTGTAGTTTTCCTTGAGCCACGGAATGATGATAGAAGTATCAAGACCGCCTGAGTAAGCGAGAACTACCTTTTTGATGTCTTTTTTGTTCATAATAACATACCTCCATAAACGTCCGAAGGGACGCATAAAATATATGATAATTCTATTATACACGGCGGAGCGATAATGTCAAGGGGTTCTGAATAAATATTCACAATTTGCAAAAATATCCGCTTAAAATGAAATATTATTCACAAAACACGGATAATTTTTCAGTGGGTTTACATATAACGACAAAATTCGCCTTTTATCTCTCTACTGTGACTGCACTGCGCTGTCTGCGTAAATTTCGGGTAAAGGCATCTGCTTACAGTATAAATTGCACGTTAAAATGCCCTCGGTTTTGTGCGTTTCTACGATTTTTCCGCAAATATTCGCATATAGTCTTGATATTTTTCGTTAATATGATATAATTATTGGTGTAAAGAGGCTTGTTATTTTAATATCAAATGCAGGCCTGATAATACTTCAAGAATTTACGGAGGTATATAATATAATGGGTACAAAAGGAACTAAGATCACTATTCTCGGCGCAGGCTGTGTAGGCGCAACTGTTGCTTATACGATCGCAACAGCAGGAACCTGCTCGAATATTCTTCTCGTTGACATAAACAAGGACAAGGCTAAGGGCGAGGCTATGGATATCCGTCAGGGCGTTTCGTTCGGACATAACGTTGAAGTTCACGACGGTTCATATGAGGACGCTGTCGGCTCTGATATCGTTGTTGTAACACTCGGTATCGCAAGAAAGCCCGGTCAGACAAGACTTGACCTTGCTCAGACAAACGTAAACATCATCAAGGAAGTTATGCCGCGCATGGCTAAGTACGCTCCCGATGCTATCTACGTTGTAGTAAGCAATCCTGTTGACGTTATCACATATACTATTTTAAAGTGTACCGACCTCAAGCCTTCACAGGTCATCGGCACAGGCACAGCTCTCGATACTTCGCGTCTGCGTTCAAGCATTGCTGACCATGTCGGTCTCAGCCCGAACAGCATTCACGCTTATGTATTCGGCGAGCACGGCGACACATCAATGATCCCTTGGTCAATAACAAATGTTGCAGGTATCCCGATGTATGACTACTGCAAGCAGGAAGGCGTTGACATCGACAAAGATGCTATTGCAGTTGAAGTCCGCAAGGCAGGCGGCGAGGTAATCAAGCGCAAGGGTGCAACATTCTATGCGATCGCAATGACAGCAAACAAGGTTTGCGACAATATTCTCAGAGATGCAAATACAATTATGACGGTTTCCACACTTCAGGACGGAAGCAGATACGGTATCAACGATGTCTGTCTCAGCCTTCCCGCAGTTGTCGGCAGACACGGTATTGAACAGGAAGTCAATCCCGCACTTACCGACGAAGAGGTTCAGAAGCTTCAGGACAGCGCAAAGGCTCTTAGAAATGTAATAGACCAGATCGACATCTGATTGAAAACGGCTCTGCATGAAAGTGCAGAGCCGTTTTGCGTATGCGCATAGATTTGGTAATGTTTGGAAATAACGCATTTACGTAGTTTTTCGGTGAAATCATACGCAGAGTATATCATATTAGTTGAACAGTTTGTCAATCTTACGAATTATTTGTAATTTATTTGTTTGAAATGCCGATTTGGTCTTCGTTATCTTGACAATATGCCTACTTTGTGATATACTCATGTCGTAGAAAATGTTGATAGTGACGAATTGCCGAAGCCTTTTCCATCAACTTTCAGCAGCATCGGTCACTTCGTCATTCTACCTAAGGAGGAAAGATATGACCGATAAGGAACTGCGGAAACTCAGACGCAGCGAACTGATCGAGATACTGTACTATATGCGCCGCGAGATAGATGAGCTTAGCGAACAGAACCGAAAGCTCGAATCCCGGATAGACAGACTCATCGGAAAGGCGGCTCCCGTTAAGGACGAGCCTGATGATGAGACTGCGGCGGCAGAGAACGGTGAGGGCGAGGCTGATGGAGAGTAAAAAGAAAATGGATCTCCCGACCGCCGAACAGCTTGAACAGGAGCTTAAAAGGCTGAAATACCGCCACAGCTTCGCGTTTACGCTGAGAAGTACAGTTGCCTCCCTTATAGTCGTGGCGGCGATCGCCGTGATGATCTCGACCATGATAATGCCCGTGCTCAGAGTGACCGGTACAAGCATGACCCCAACGCTCCAGAATGACCAAGTCATTATCTGCAATAAGCTTGCAGAGTGTCAAAAGGGCGACGTTGTGGCGTTCTATTATAATAATAAGGTACTCATAAAGCGCGTGATAGGGGTCGCGGGAGATGTTATCGATATCAGCGGCGACGGAGTGGTCTCCGTAAACGGCGAACCGCTTGACGAGCCTTATGTCAGCGAGCTTGCACTCGGCGAGTGTGATATAGAGCTGCCGTATCAGGTGCCCGACAACAGGATCTTTGTCATGGGCGACCACCGCTCTGTCTCGATAGACAGCCGCTCGACTTCCGTGGGCTGTGTCGCAATTGAAAATGTTATAGGAAAAGTTTTACTTCGCGTCTATCCAATTGATTCATTCGGAAAAATTTAATTTTACAAATTTAACTGAAAGGGGAGAATTGATATAAATGAATAGTCAGAAGAAAACACAGCAGATAATACAAGACAATCATCTGCACAGACGAATCATTGCTTTTTTGGTTTTCCTTTCCGTTTGTGCAGGATTTATAATGCCTTACATGGGAATATCCCCCGGATTTGCAGAAACCAATGGGGTGTACTTTGAATCACAGCAGAAAACCATTCCCGACGGAGCGGCTCAGCTACAGGAAAATATGATAACCAAGTTTGAGCCTGAGAATCCCGATAAAATCAAAAATGATGGCACGAAAGCTGAATTTAGAATTGAGTTGAGCTATGCCAACATGAGCGGAGTTGACCTTTCTCAGCCGTACATTTACTACCAACTCCCCTCAAATATCGATATTGTCAAGGGCGGATTCTATGGCTCAGATAAAAGAATCTGGGACGAAAAATATCAAAAAGGACCAGCAGGCTACTATTCTATTTCCGAGGACGGACTTATCGTTATTAAGTTTACCGATAGCTATATAGAAGAAATGCTTGGAAACAGCAAGAATCGTCAGTTTCAGGGTGGACTCAAATTTGACGCGACCTTGGGAAGAGCAGCTACCGCAGACGGTGATCAGAGTATCAGTGTCGGAGGCAATGAATTCGTTATCAAATTTGACGATATCATAAAGCCCGGCTCAAAGAACAGCTCGGTGCAGCACGATAATGACGGAACAGAAAAGATCCACTATGTAATAAACATCAAGAACCCCGGCAAGCTCGTTGACCTCAGCAACTACGAGTTGTATGACTCAATGTTCAAGGGCGATGTGAGAAACTGGAAGGTCAACCCGTCATGTGACGGCACAATGGATAAGGCGAACGGCAAGTATGTGTTCAATTCGTCACCCGATGCCGAGGACATTCAATTTGAATATGATTACTACCCGACATCTGATGAGCTGCTGAATAATCAGGGCAAATTCACGAACAATGCGCAGATAATAAACAAAAATCCCGATAAATCAAGTGACCGCGCGGAAACTTCGTCCGAGACGCAGATACAGCCGAGCGATTACAAAGCCAAGGTGGTAAAGAGCGGTGCTCCCGATTATGAAAAGGATGGCGGAGAACTCGGTCTGATTAACTGGAAGATCGAAGTGAGCCGACCGCATAATTTCCCGCTGAAAGGCTATACAGTAGAAGATACCGCGTTCAGTTCTGACGACATACAGTCGCTCACGCTGGTTGACGGAGACGGAAGAACTCTTGTCAGCGGTACGGACTACACAATTAACGGCAGTAAGATAGAATTTCTTACAAATGCCGATAAAGTCGTCATCACCTATAAGACGAGCAAGGCGGCAGACGGCACTGACCTCAAGGGAAGTGCCGGCGCGGACGTGACCAACAACGCGAAGGTCTACCCTCCGAATGACAGCAATACTCCGGACGATAACAAAGAAACGAGAGTCCACTACAGTGAGAAGAGCAGTCTTACAAAGACCGCTGAAACTCCGAATGCAGATCTTACTCTGAAACCCACGCTCAGTCCGTCTGAGTCGGAGACTATAACGCTTGACTGGCAGGTAAAAATTACCGATTTCAGCAATTTCAGCGATTCGTCAAAGACTTTCACCGATACATTGCAGGACGGACAGTACCTCACAGAGGAGCAGTTCAATGCGATAAAGGTCGGCTCTCTTGTGAAAGATACAGATTACAGTATCAAGGAAACAAAAGGTGCAGACGGAAAAATAACAGGCTTTACGATTACATTCTTAAAGCCGACTGATTCACGCACACAGACAATAACCTACAGTTCGACAGCCGATGTATCAGATATTTCAAACGGCGGCAACAAGAACTTCAAGAACAGCGGTAAGTACGGTGACGATACGTCCACTGACGCGTCACAGATTGTTAACCGCGGAAATCTTCAGGGCAGTCAGAACATCAAGGCTTACAAAAACTGGGAGGACGCTCCGAGCACTCACCCTGACGCGTTCTTGCTTCTCCAGTACAGCACCGACAATGTAAACTGGTCTGCCGTAAAGGCAAACAATATTCCGAATCCCCAGAGAGCAAACGGAGAGATCAGCTGGTGGAGTCTTCCCACCACAGATCCCGCTACGGGAAAGCCACTCTACTACAGAGTTGTTGAAATTACCGAAAAGTCTGCGAATGACGGTTCATACAGCAGCCATACGAACGGTGAAGTTCCCGAGGGTTACAAGGTTTCCTACAGTGCTCCGAGCTATCAGGCAGACGGCACGGAAAAGAAATTCAATGTAACAAATACTTATAATAAGATGAGTATTTCCGTTAACAAGACATGGTCGGGCGTTCCCGAGGGAACGAAAGTACCGGACATAACGTTCAGGCTCTTGCGTTCGACCGATAACGTCAGCTGGACTGAGGTTGCGACCAAGACTCTCAAATCGGGCGAAACAGCATTCGATTTCTCGGAGCTTGAAAAAAAGGACGGCAACGGAAACTTATACTATTATAAAGTAGAAGAGGCTGAACTCACAGGCTATACCCGCAAACCCGATACTTCTGACGTTTTCAGCGAGCATAACGCTCAGGCAGGTTTCACGAACGTCTACGATCAGGTCGAGATCAGGGCGCACAAGAACTGGCTGAATGATGAAAGCGACACAAGCGGCAGAAAAGAGATAACCGTCAGGTTGCAGGAGAGCACGGACAATTCAACGTGGACTGATGTGACAACGGTTCAGACACTGACGCTCAATCAGGGAAATGGCTGGTACGCATCGTGGAAGGATCTCCCGAAGTACAAAGACGGCAAGGTCATCTACTATCGCATTAAAGAAGAAACTACCGTTGACGGCTACATAGAGCAGAATGACGGCTACTCAAACTCCGTAAACAGCGAAAGCGGAAGCTACACACTCGAATGTGATGTATCAAACGAGTGGGACAAGATAAATATCACACCTGTCAAGACATGGGACGGCGATTCGGGTGATGTCTCTACCCGAGGCGATTCGGTAACCATGAAACTCCAGATATGCCACAAAAATGAAAGCGGCGGCTGTATAGATGAATGGACGGATTACTATCCCGAGGGCGAAAATGAGATAACGGTAAGCAAGCCGACGAACACCAACGGCAGCACATGGGAGACAGACAAGAGCTGGAACGGTCTTGCTAAGGAGGACTCGACCGGTAAATGCTACTACCGCGCAAGCGAAGTTGCCTCAAGTATTCCCGAGGGATACGATACCAAGCCCGATGAGAACGGTATAAACAGAACAGGACAATCTTATGTTAAGAACGACTACAAATACATCAGGATAACAGCCTCAAAAACATGGGCAGAGGACAGTCCGCAGGACAGAGACGGTCTGGAAGTTATATTCACGCTGCAAAAGAGAGTTGACGGCGGCGAATGGGAGCTTTATGAAGCAGACGGAGTGAAAAATCCCGTTAGCGTTGCGGCTGACACAAATGCAGGCGTAACTTCACAGACTTCACCCGAGTGGGAGTGGAAAAATCTCCCCAAGCAGACTTCTGACGGAACGGATATCTACTATCGTGTGATAGAGAAACCAATATCAGGCTACACCACTTCGTATTCTTATGACGAAAATAACGGTGTCTGCAAAAGCGATTCAAGCATTACCGTAACCAATACCAAGCTTGCAAAAATCGAAAAAACAGCGCTTGTTCCGATAAAGCCTGAATATAACGACTGGTTGATAAAGGAAAACTTTACGGAAACGAATTCGATCACAGTGGACAGCCTGACCGATGTTCCGACCGTGGTAACAGAGGTCAACGGAGTTTCACAGGAATGTTACCTGTTCCCGTGGAAAGTAACTCTTAACGGCAAGAAAGCGGATTATATCGATACCCTTCCGCCCGATACAGTCCTTTACAGAAGCACTGATTATCCCCTGATCATAAATGCATGGAATAGAGTTTTTGCAGAGAATAACAATTGGGCATATTATCTGACCTATCCATATGACAATGACCCGCAGAAAGTAAGATTTAAGTTTAATGATATGGGAATTACCTACTTTATTTACTTCACTGCAACGCCGAAATCTGTTGTAGATGAGGCGGTCAAGAACAGCGGAAGTTTTGCTCTCAAAAATACGATCGCTCACAACGGCTCGGATTCGGGCAGCGAGGCAACGCTTACTATCGGCAAGAACAGTTCGCCGGAAGATAAGGATTATGTGATCGACAAGAAGTACGATGCAGACAAAGGTAACAATAAGGCTTTTGGTCGTGCAGGATACAGTATTTATGTAAACAGCAGAGGCGATAATCTTTCAAATGAAAACTTCCTTGATATTACCGATGAATTCGAGATAACAGGTTACAACGACACAAACGGTTCGGGCTTGCTTGACGCGGTTCTGAACTCGATCTGCGTTTTTGAACTTGAACCCCTTAACCCAAACAACGTTGTCAGGGAAATAACAGACTTCTCGTATAATATTGAGAATAAAACTGTTGAAGAAGCTACACCAATATCGTTTACTGATAATGGTGGAGAGAATCCGCATTATTATCATTTCAATGCAGAGGGTGTTTCAACAGGGGATTATATTAGAATTAATCTTCAGGCGGAAAGAGAAGTTACCTTAGATGCCAAGACATGGAACGTTTCTATTGGTGGGACCAAATTTTTTAAATTGTCAGAATTCATTGGCACTGACGAACTTAAATTTGAAAAGGCTAATGATTGTAAGGCGACATTTACCATTAAAATACCTGATGGAGTGAATAATTCCAGTTTAACTATTTCGTGTGGCCCACCTAATGTTAAAATCAACTGCATATCCGCTGAAAAGATTAAGAAAATAGTCAAAAACATACTTCACATTCAGGTTCCCGACGAAAAACATCTGAGGATCGACTACACATACGAATTCAAGACAAACAGCTCAACTCCGGGAAATCCGAAGATCGGTGAAAAACCCGAGGACGGAACAAAGGTAACGTTCACGAACAATGCCTCCGTAAAGACTTCGGACTCCACAGAGGAAAGCAGCGCAGGTGAAAACAGCTACGAACTGCTGGATTCTTCGGGTATAGTTTCCGCAACGGAAGCTCCGAGTATTGTCAAGGTAAATATCGGCGACCAGACCATTAACTCTCTGGATTCGACCTTTAAGCTTGCACAGTACGTCAACGGCAAGTGGCAGTACGCAAACGCTTTCACCCCGTTGGAGAAACAGCCTACTGTTGACAGGATAACTCTTGGCGACTTTGAGGGCGATGACGGAACAGTTCCGGCAAGCGCCGCAGACCTTAAAGTCAAGGGCGGCAAGCATTCGCTCAATCTCACACCCGGAGTGCTCTACAAGATAGTAGAGACAGTTGCTCCTGACGGCTATCAGAAAACTCCCTACCAGTTGGCTCTGGAAAAGGCTGCGGCAGAGGGCACGGACGTCAGCAGCATAACGATAGACGCTGATTCACCCGAAATGAAAGACTTCGTCTTTTACTTCACATTCACCGGAGACGCTGAGTCGTTCAGGCAGATGCTTGGCGGCGATGTAACGGTAATGTCCATAAGTCAGGGCGGTACGGCGAGCATTCCGAACAATGCGGAAATAAACGTCGGCGTTCAGAAAACATGGAATCTTTCAGAATCCGACAAGTCGAAGGACTGGTCGTCGATCTTCCAGCTTTACTACTATGTGGGTTCAAGACCTTCGGGCATACCGGCAATACCAACGTCCGATGACGACCCGAACAGTAAAATGCACAAGGCAAGCGTAAGCTACAAAGTCGATAGTGATACCACCGTTGACATCAGCCGCGTGGAGATAAAAAGCGACGGAACGATAGTTGTCAAGGATAAGAACAACAATGACGTTCTTGACAAAAACGGCGGTCCGATAACTCTTAGATCTGCCGGCGGAAGCAATTCGTTCAGCTATGCATGGAACGATCTTCCGAACGGTAAGGACGGCTCACTTATCTACTACTATGTTGTCGAAGAAGCTTATACGATCGGCGGCAATACCTACACGCGCAATGCTGAGGGAAAATTTGTGGATAAGGACGGAAATAACGGCAGGTATTCCGCAATATACACGGGTAACGGTCTGAATAAGGACGGAACCGTGAACTGCACCAACGGCGAGGGTCTGAGAGTCACCAAGATATGGAAGGACGCAGACAACAAGGTCATGGCTGACCCGCCGCTTGACAAAATTTCATTCAAGCTTGAGGGTAAAAAGGGCAACGACTGGGTTGTCATTAAGAAGAGCAGCGATACTCAGAACTGGACGATAACCAAGGACGATTCGTGGGCAGTTACTATCCCTAACGAACTTCTCGAAGGATATACAGATTTCCGCGTTACTGAGGACACATCTTCTATCCCCTACGGCTATTCGGTAAACTACAACAAGAACCTTTCGGGCGCAGGCGGTCAGATAACGATAACCAATAAGAATCCTTATGCGGCATCTATTGACTTGGAGGTCACTAAGGTATGGAGCGACGGTCTGACAGCTCACGACGAAGTAAAGTTCAACATTTACAAATCAAAGACAGTCTGGGCAAGCTCAGAGGGCACGGCGGAGGAAATAGCGGCATCAGAACTCATAAAGGAAGGTGTCGTACTCAATGAAGCAAACGGTTGGAGATACACTCTCAGCGGTCTTGAGAATTTTCAGGACTCAGGCGATAGATACAACTACTATGCTGTTGAGCAGGTCCCGAGCGGCTATGTTGCAAGCTATGAACGTGCGGCAGGAAGCAAGAGCACATCTGTTACAGTAACCAATTCCCCGAAGCCGACACCGCAGACGCTGAAAGTCAATAAGGTGTGGGATAAGGTGGTTTTAAGCAAAAAGCCGGTTGAACTTGAGCTTTACCGCAAACTTAGACCTCTTACAACTGAGCGCTATAAGATCCCGAACAATGTAACGGTTGCCGCTATCGGTGACTCGATCACATATGGTCAGATGAACAATGTAGATCCGGCATATACTTACCCCGTTGCACTTAAAGATCTGCTTGGAACAACGGGAGAAGTAAAAAACAGCGGTCATAATAATTATCTTATCAGTGGTCTGGTAACCGATGACGCATTGCTCAGCAATGGCAGCTATGCGGATATTGCTACGCTGCTGATAGGCACAAATAATGTCTTGCGTGATGATTTGACGGACGTAAATGATTTTGCAGCACAGGTCAAGACGTACATTGAGTCGGTAAGGGCAAAAGCTCCGAATATAATATTCTTTGTCGGAAGTATTCCTTACATGAACAATAAGGAAAACACGACCGATAATATGCTTATTGGATCGTGGCGTGACTTAACGGCGCTTAATGCAAAGGTTGACGCATATAACGCGGCTCTCAAGACAATGGTCGAGGGATTGAACGATACAAATACAAGATTTGTTGATATCAATTCCGCAGTCGATATGCACACCATGCTCGCGGACGGCATTCACCCGAATCCCGCGGGTTATGAGGCAATAGCAAACAAATTCTACGAGGCGATCGGTGAGTACTACGGTAAGGAAACTCTCACGGTAAATTCAGAAGTCCCCGTTGATGTTGATTATTTACCCAAACTTGACGATACTTATAAGCAGGTCAAGGGCTTTACGGCAAACGGCGAAGTGGTTGATAAGATCACTCTCAATGAGGGCAACAACTGGAGCGCAACTCTGACGGGTCTCCAGAATGAGCCGAGCGAATCGGAGTATGAGAATCTTAACCTAAAGGCAGGATTCAAGTATGAGTACATCTACTACGTTAAGGAGGTAACAACTTCCGACAAGTGGCAGGCAAGCTACTCGCACAACGGTCAGGCAGCACAGGGACTCATGGCTGTCACCGTTACCAATACAGGCGATGAGGAGGGCGAAAAGACCTCGCTCAGCGTCAAGAAGGAATGGAGTCAGACAAATCACCCTGACAGCGTAAAGCTCATGCTCCAAAAGGAAGAGAGCACGGGCAAGTGGGTCGATGTAAAGGAGATCACGCTTCCGCAGGACGGAAAGTGGGAGTACACTTGGAACGACCTTGACGTTGGTTCAAAATATCGTGTTACCGAGGTCAATCCGCCTGAAAACTGGAAGCCGACGTATTCCGATGAGAACAACGGCTTAACGCTTGCAGCTCTTGCAGAGGGCGAGGAGACTCCGCAGATCGTGGTGACCAATACATGGGAGAGTCCGAAAACTTCTATCGACGTTAAGAAGATATGGAGCGACGGTCTGCTCGGCCACGAGAATGACATAATTCAAGTTAAGATAAAGCGCTCGACAACTCCTGACGAAACGGCGCTCAACAAGACACTTGAGGTTACAGCCGAAAGCACCGAATTTGAGATCGGACAGACTCTCAGCATTAAGGCAAATAAAAAGGTGGTCAAGGCGGTAAGCTCGGACAGAAATACAGCAGAGGCGTTCATCAGCTCGGACGGCATGACAGTTACGGTCAACGGTATAGCTTCGGGAACGGCAGAGATAACGGTTTCCGACGGTGTACAGGAGAAAACCATTACCGTCAGCGTAGTTGCAGAAACGACCGCAGCAATTACCACCACTACGACAACAACGACTACAACCACAACAACCACTACTACCACAACGACTACAACCACAACTACCACAACAGCTCCTTCGGGAAATGTGGTGACGGGTACTATTGCTGATGATAATTCAAGCAACGTATATAATTATACTTATGATTCAACGGCGGGAACTATAACGTTTTCGCTGACATCACCGGGTTGGTATATGGGCTGTCATATGAACAGTATAAAATCCGATGATGTGCTTAAAGATCTGGTACCGCAGAAATATGAACTGCGTTCATCAGGCGATGGTCCTATGAACGTTTGGGGTCCGGGAAACAGATGGGGTGAATTTGTCTGGAACAACGGAGTAGGAACAGTTGATGTTTCAGGTAATACTAATTCATTTGCAGTTGAAAATGATACCTTTGGTATAGCTGGAACTATACCGAGCGGAGAATTCAGCTTTATAATCTACGTTAAGCCTGTTGCAACACCGCGATCTGCTCCGCGCAGACTGGCAGTTCCGAGAATGGGCAAATTCGGTCTCGGACTCAGCTATTCAGCCGCGACAAAGTCACTCGACGATATCAAGTCGGTAAGCGAGGATAATGACGTGGTCGTTGTCGCAAAAACAAGCGGCATGACAGTGATGACCATAAACGACCTCTCGTTCGAGAACAGTGATGAAGCTGTCATCACACTCTCAAAGGACAACAACTTCGCTGAGGTCATCAACGACCTTAAGGCTTATGCTTCACCCGATACACCGTATTACTACACCATTGTGGAGTACATGATAAACGGTCAGAAGGTTGACGCGGCAGGTTACGTTGACAGCTACAAGGTGACAGACGGAGACAGCGAGACGCACTACAGCATTAATGCTGCAAGCGGCGGAAATGCCTCGGTTGAGATCACCAACACCAAGAAGCCGACAGAATCAGTCGGGCTTCCCGAAACGGGCGGCAGCGGAACAGCTCCGTATACCGCAGCCGGAATTGCAATAATGGCACTCTCCGGTACAGTCCTCTTCTTCAAGCGCCGAAGCCGCCGCGAGCGGAAACGCGCATGAGATACAACAGTAAAGATCAAAGTCGGGGCGGAAAAGCTCCGCTCCGACCGAGATCGCCAAGAATTAATGAATAAGGAGAATTATTATGAAAAACACAAAGAGATTTTTTGCAATGGCAGCAGCCCTCACACTCGCAGCTTGCGCAGCAGCCCCCATGACCATGAACGTTAGTGCAGCAGCAACAGAGAATACAGTTTCCTTTACAGGTGAAGTAAAGGACGGCGTAACTCATAACTACAGCGCTTACAAGATTTTCAGCGGCACAGTTGATGGCGACAACCTTACAAATATCAGCTTTGCAAAGGCAAACGGATTTGACGCTTTTCTCGCTGCACTTAAAGCTGATGCAACGATCGGCGATAAGTTTACAACTGCCGGCACAGTAGCTGAAGTTGCAAACGTGCTCAGCGGATTTTCAGATAAGTCTGCCGATGCAAAGGCTTTTGCTGATTTCGTTGCAACACACGCAACACTGCTTGCTGCTCCCGTTACAGGACAGGGATCGCTCACACTTGACAGCGACGGTTACTATGTAATTATCGAAACAGGCGCTACAGGCGGCAATGATTATGCAAAAACATCTTACATTCTTAAACAGTATGATGCAAGCGAAGGTGCGGAAATTGCAGTAAAGTCTGCTGCTCCTACTGTTGACAAGCAGGTTTACGATAATGACGATAAGGCTGCAACAGGCGATAACAACGGCTGGGGCGAGTCTGCTGACCACGCTATCAACGAGACTTTCCAGATGAAACTTATCGCAACTATTCCCGCTGACGAAGATTTCGCAGCATACAAGGCTTACAAGGTTGCATTCCACGATACATACAACAAGGGTATAACTTTTGAGAATATTGCTTCTGTTACTGTTGCAGGTGAAACAGTTAACGCAGGCGAAGCAAATACTGATTATCAGCTTGCAAGCAATACAACAAACCGTACACTTGATATCACTATCAACGATATCGTTCCTGCAATAACAGCAGCAAGCAAGAAGCTTGGTACAGATGAGATAACCGTAGAGGTCATCTATAACGTTCACCTCAACGAGGACGCGGCAACTGTTAATGCATCTGCAAGCGATCTTTCTACTTCATATGATAACGTAAACGGCGTTTACCTTGAATATTCCAATAACCCGAACTGGAACGGCAGCGGCACAGCTACTCCCGGAGAGGATACCCCCGGAGATGACGAGAGCACAGGTGAAACACCCAAGGATTATGTATGGGTATTCACATACGAGTCGAACAACAATAAGGTCGACGATGCAAACAAGCCCCTTACAGGCGCTAAGTTCCAGATCAAGAACGGAGATACTGTAATTAAGCTCGTTGACAAGGGCAACGGCGAATATGTTGTAGCTGACCAGAGCCTTGAAGTTTCAACAGTCGAAGGTGCTTCACCCAAGATAGTTGACACAATGGTATCTACAGGTACAGACGCTAAGTTCAACATCAAGGGTCTTGACGCAGGTACATATACACTCGTCGAGACAGCGGCTCCTCAGGGCTACAAGGTTGCTGCTGATACGATCTTCCACATCAGTGCAACACACGCTGAGGATAAGACAGATCAGGGCGCTGATAAGGAAACTGCGGCTGTAACACTTGCTACAGGTAAGGACTACACACTCAATCACACTATCGTTGATAGCTCATCTTCAAAGCTTCCTTCAACAGGCGGCATGGGCACAACTCTCTTCGTTCTCGGCGGCGGCTGCATGGCAGGTCTTGCAGGTATCTACCTCATCTCCAAGAAGAGAGCAAAGGACGCTGAGTAATTTTTCAACAGCGATCAACCGTTAATATAACGTCCCGTAGCCTCCCCATTATCGGGGAGGCTGTCAGGGAGAGGTCTGCAAGGAGAAGATAATGAAGAAAAAACGTGATATCATTACGACTATTGTGTTTGCCGTCATTTTTCTTGTAGGTCTCTCCGTGATGCTTTATCCCACCTTTGCAAACTGGTGGAACAACAACAAGGTTTCACACACTATCTCAACCTATAAAGAAGCCGTTGCGGAAATGGACACGGGCGAGACAGAACGCCTTTTGCAGGAGGCGCATGACTACAACTTCAAGCTTGCGCAGCTCCAATATCCGCTGACGCAGTTTGATCAGATAGAGGGCTATGACGACATTCTCGATGTTTCAGGCTCGGGAGTAATGGGCTACATATCCATACCGAATATCAACGTTGAGCTGCCCATATACCACGGTACGAGCGAGGGCGTTTTACAGATAGCAAGCGGCCACATTCAGGGAACGTCCCTGCCGGTAGGCGGTCTGAATACCCATGCGGTGATCTCAGGGCACAGAGGACTCCCCTCGGCTAAGCTTTTTTCCGACCTTGACCAGATGGTGGAGGGCGATACGTTTACCATAAACGTACTCAACGAGGTCTACACCTATGAGGTCGAAAAGATACTTATAATCCTGCCAAGTCAGACCGAGGAGCTTGAGATCATTCCCGATTCGGACTATGTAACGCTTATGACCTGCACCCCATACGGTATCAATACCCACCGCCTGCTTATCAGGGCGCACAGGATAGAAACGATATACGACAGGAAAGTAAAGGTTTCGGCGGACGCATTGCAGGTCGACACAATGACGGTCATTCCGATAGTGCTCATACCTCTGCTGGCGCTGCTCGTGATTTACTGGGTAATCAGCGGAAGGCGCAGAAAAGCGCATAGAATAGACAAATACACGATAGATAAATTAACAGGAAGGAAAGGCTGAGGTGATTGATATGTCAATAACCAAAAACAGGATCGCAGTGGCTGCTGTCAGCCTTATGTGCATGATATCTCTGTTTGCAGGCTTTGGCTCATACAGTTCACACGCGGCAGGCGACAAGTCGCTTACCCTTATCTGTCGCAATGACGATACCACGCTTGTGGGAATGAAGTGGAAAATATACAGGGTCGGCGAGCGGCAGAACGGAGATTTTGTCCTCACGGGAGATTTTGCAAAATATCCGGTCTCTCTCGGCGATATGAGCGTTGAGAGCGTCAGCACAGCCGCAAAGACCCTTGAGTCCTACGCGATCGCGGACAGCATTGCACCGCTCGCTCAGGGAAAGACCGACAAAACAGGCGAAAAGGTGTTCGGTTCGCTCGAACCCGGACTCTACCTCGCATCTGGCAGAGTTTTGCAGATAGGCGATATTTACTACGTTCCCTCCGCTTTGCTCATAGAAGTCGGAGACGAGGGCGCGGTCTTTGACTATGACGCGTACCCGAAATACACCTACGCGACTCTTGGCGGCGAGGTTGTGGCTTATACCGTAAGAAAGGTGTGGGTCGGCGATGAGGCTGCCGCTGAGGACAGACCCGTGGACATCACCGTTGACCTATACAAGGGAGAGGTTCTTGACGATACCGTTGTGCTTGACGAGTCCAACAACTGGCAGTACCGCTGGGTCGACCTTGAGGACGGCTACGACTGGCACGTTGTTGAGAGGAATATCCCCGTTGACTACGAGGTAAGCATAGACTTCAACGAAACGCAGTACCTCATAAAGAACAGCTATGTCGGCTCAAAGACTACCACAACTACGACTTCGCTTACGACCACGGGAAGCGGCACGACCACTTCGCACGGGGACGGTTCTACGACCGTAAGCTCGTCAGGCGGCACTTCCACGACCTATACGAGCGCAGTTTCGACAACAGTTTCGGGCGGAACGACTCCCCCTGCTACTACTTCCGGCAATAACGGCGGAGGAAACGGGGGCGGCGGCGGAAAGATACCGCAGACGGGACAGCTTTGGTGGCCCGTGATACCGCTTACGCTCGGCGGACTGCTCCTCATTGCAGTCGGCTTTATGGCAAGACCCAAGAGAAGATCCGATGAAGAATAAAATCTGGAAAGTATGTATTATTGCGGGAACAATGCTGATCCTTTCGGCGTTGTTCCTTTGCTTGTATAATTTCAGGGAGAGCAGCAGGGCGTTTGAATCCTCGCAGAAGGTTCTTGCGGAACTTGTTGAGCTTATTCCGGAAAAGCCCGATGAATCGGGCACGGCGGTCAGAACCGATGCACAGAAGAATGACATTTTTGCTCCCTATGAGGAGCAGGAGGAGGAAACTCCGCTGAGCGAGATAGAGGTTGACGGCAGGAGCTACTGCGGCTATATAACGCTCCCGTCACTCGGTATCGAATTGCCTGTGATGAGCAGTTGGCGTTACCCGAATCTGAAACTATCGCCCTGCCGATACAGCGGCGACCCTCGGGAAAATAACCTCATCATAGCCGCCCATAATTACAACAGCCACTTTGGGCGGATAAAGGAGCTTAATTCGGGCGATGAGATCGTCTTTACAGCCTGTGACGGCAGCGTTTACCGTTATACGGTCGATTTCACGGAGTATGTTGACGGCGGAGATGTTGAAAAAATGCTGTCGGGCAGCAGCGATGACTGGGATATAACTCTGTTCACCTGCACCCTCAGCGGTCAGAGCCGAGTTACCGTCCGCGGTATTTCCGAGGAAAAATGAGAACAAGTTCTTATGCTTATACAGCAGAGTTTTGTGTAAAGGAGGTTGCGGCTTGCGAAAGAGTGCGCTTATTCTTATAATTGCGGCAATGACTGCGGTTCTTGTCGGCTGCGGCAGCAAGTCCGATGATAAGCTTAAACCGCTTATCGGACTTGCGTGGTACGACTCGTATGATGATGTAAAGAGCAGGCTTGATGACAGGTATGAGCTTATCGCGGAGCGCGGATCGGACAGCGACAAAGAGCCTCAGCAAATGCTCGACTACACAGGCGCGCAGTTGTTCGGCACGGACTGCGACCTCACGCTCTGCTTTGGAGCGAGCGGTCTTATCGGTCTGAATTATCACGATATTCTGAGGAGCAACACCTATCAGCAATGGTTTGCGCTGCTCGAAAAGGAGTACGGCTACCCTACAGAGGAGGGCAGCGGCATGGCATCGTGGTATGACGATCCGCTCGGCAAAAACACCTCGGTCTACCTCTTTAATCTTGAGGAGGGAGTGCAGGTGTCGTTTTACACGTCTGCAAGTTCGCCCGACAAGTCGTTCTCGAACGGTGACAAGGAGGAGCGCAGGGCGAATATAATTTACGTCCCGACCCCCGAGCTGAGAACTCCCGTTGTTCCCGTTGAACCTGAAACTGCGGCAAGAACCACAACTGCGGTTCAGACACAGACTGTTACGAACAGCGGCGGCGAGGTGATCGCGGTCATCCCCGTAACTCCGGGAAATGATGATCCGTCTTACGACAGCGAAATAAGCGGCGGTGAGGAAACTCCTGTCGAAACGAAAAAGGCAGGACAGTCCGTGACGACCACGGCAAGGAACAGCGGCGGTTCGGTACGCACAACTGCGACAACTACCCGCCGAGCGTCAGGCTCTGCTGCAACGACTACCTCGCGCAGACGAACAACGATCACCTCTGCCGTACACACTACGGCTCCGACAGTTACGACAACGGCTCGCGACAGAACGGGCGACTACAGGATAGGCGGAGTCGAGTTTTACGGAACGCTTGCGGCTGAGAGCAGGAAAATGAGCGGCTACACAAAGTTGTACGAATATGACGTTGATGACGAGGGACAGCCGCAGCAGCATATTATCGAGTACAGCGGAGCGGAGTACTGCGGCAGGGAATGTGATGCAGTGCTGTGCTTTACGAGTCTCGGTCTTGTCGGTATCAATTATTTTGATTCCGAGGCAAATGAGTACTCCTACTGGGTGTCGCAGCTCAGCGAGATATACGGCACACCGACCGAGAGCCTTTCGGACTATACGATATGGGAAAAAGATCCCCTTGGCAGCGGAACTATCATTTACGTCTTTGCACTTGATGACGGCGTTCAGATATCATTTTTCGCGGACGATACAGGGTCAGAATAATAAGAAACGTAACATTATAAGGGAACGCCCTCACTTGCAGGGCGTTCCCTCTTAAAAAACAGTCCACCGGACTGTTTTTTAATTCACCCTTTGCGGAGCGCTTTGTGGCTGTTTGCGGGGCTTTGCCCCACACCCCACCAAAGGCTCTGCCTTTGGGATCCGCTAAAGGGTTATAAACCCTTTAGAATCCCATTATTAATTTCCTCTGACGAAACAAGAAGCCAAAAGGCTTTCACTTGCGATTTAATTTCAACTTGAAGTTGCATTTTATAAAGAAAAAATTGCTTGAATTCAACTGCAAGATGTGATAAAATATAAATGTGAACATAAATTGAATGTACATTTGATAAAATCAACCACGAATTTCTCGGGCAGCACAGCCGCTATGGCACTGCTGCCGAAACGGAGGACGCTCTAACATGAAATTCAGCGACAATCTGGTAAAATACCGGAAAAAAGCAGGTCTGACCCAAGGACAGCTCGCGGCAAAGCTTTCCGTAACGCCGCAGGCTGTCTCGAAATGGGAAAAGGGCAGCTACCCTGACAGCGAACTTCTCCCTGAACTTTCAAAGGCTCTTGACGTTTCGCTCGACGTTCTTTTCGGACTGAAAAGCGATGACGGAAAGATTAACGCGACCAATGCTGCGGCAAAGAAAATGCGGAGTCTCAGCGACGAGGACAAGGGGCAATTTATAATGGAGCTGTTTTACTCGCTCATCTGCACATATAACCCCAACACCGATGCGGAGAACATATCGTTCCCCGAATCACTCGCCCGCGAAACCTACGCTCATCTGCGCTCAGATCACGCCCTTGCCGTTTCAAGGCTCAACCCCGATATGCAGTATATCTGCTTCATGAGAGTTCCGGAGGACGGCATAAACAGCTATTTTAAGATACAGCCGAGGATAATGGAGCTTTTCAGCATTCTCTCCGATGAAAACGCCCTGAGAATAATAAATTTCGCAGAGACTGTCGAGCGCAATTATCTGCTCACCAAGGAGTGTATCTCAAAGGAACTTGATATGCCAATGGAAGTCGTTTCCGAAATTGTGGAGAAATTTGACCGTTTCGGCATTATGTGGGAACTCACCGCCCACACAGGCAGCAGTTCTTTCCCTATTTACGGCTATGTGCACAATATTCCCCTTATCGGGATACTTGTTCTTGCAAATACGCTCGTAAACTTTCTCGCCTGCCGCGAACCCGATATTGATACATGGTTAAAAGCACCGTTCCGTGCGCCCAAAAAACAAAACGAAAATCTATGTGAGGAGGAAAACAAACAATGATAAAGAGAAGCTTTGCAGGTCTGCTTGCCGGTATCTGCGCTATCTCAAACGCAGCCCTTTTCTCTGCCGTACCCGCAGCCAATGCAGAGGACGCAGGCTATACGATGAATGTTTCCGTTGATCTGAGTGGAGAAAAGAAGTCTGTCAGCCCGTACATCTACGGTATAAATGACGCGGGCTATCTCAGCGATGTTACCGTAAACGCTGTCCGTCAGGGCGGCAACCGCTACAGTGCGTACAACTGGGAGAACAACTACTCCAATGCCGGTTCTGACTGGAAAAACAGCTCGGATAACTATCTTGTAAGCAATTACAGTTCTGAACTTGCCGCAACTCCCGGAGCTTGTGCGCTCCACCTTTCTGAGGACGCGGTAAAGAACAATGTTCCCTACAAGACAGCCACTATCCCGATGGCAGGATATGTTGTAGCTGACGCAAACGGCGAAGTCTCATCAAGCGAAGTCGCTCCCTCAAGCCGCTGGAAGCAGATAAAGGCAACAAAGGGCAGTGAATTCTCGCTTACTCCCGATACGACCGATGATTACGTTTACATGGACGAATATGTAAACTACCTCGTAAGCAAGCTCGGAGACTCCACGACCGCAACGGGAATCAACGGCTACAACCTCGACAACGAGCCTGCTCTCTGGAGTTCGACACATTCGCTCATGCACCCCGACAAGACGACCTACAAGGAAATGGTCGAAAAGTCGACCGAGTACGCTAAGGCTATCAAGTCCGTTGACCCCAATGCAGACGTTTACGGACTCGCTCTGTTCGGAGTGTATGCTTACTACAACCTCGCTGACGCGCCCGACAAGGACAGTTCATACGACTGGTTCCTCTCGTACTACCTCGATAAGATGGCTCAGGCTGAAAAGGACGCTGGAATGCGCCTTATCGACGCTATTGACGTTCACTACTACTCAGAGGCAAAGGGTGACAACCGCGTTACCGAAGGCAATGCAACTACCGCAAACGATATCGCGGCACGAGTTCAGGCTCCGCGTTCACTCTATGAGGATGGTTTCCGCGAAAAGAGCTGGCTTACCGACACGCTTAGCCAGTATATGCCCTTCCTCCCGACCATACAGAACTCTATCGACAAGTACTATCCCGGCACAAAGCTTGCCATTACCGAGTACAACTTCGGCGGCGGCAACCACGTTTCGGGAGCTATCGCAGAGGCTGACGCTCTCGGCGCATTTGCTGAAAACGACGTATACCTCGCAACTCTCTGGCCGCTTTCAAGCGATATCGCATACCAGCTTTCCGCTATCGACCTTTACACCAACTATGACGGTAAGGGTTCGTCATTCGGTGATACGCTCGTAAGCGCAAAGACGGACGACTCATCTCTCGCAACAGCTTACGCTTCTATCAGCGGCAGTGACGAGACCAAAGTAACCATGGTTCTCAACAACAAGGACGCTGACAAGAAGGAAAATGCAGAGATAACCATAAGCGGCACTGACAAGCAGTACAAGAGCGCAGTCGTTTACGGAATCACAGGCGAAAAGAGCGATATTCAGGTCCTCGATATCCAGAATGACCTCTCAGGCAACAAAATAAGCATTGACCTCCCTGCTCTCTCCGTGGCTCAGGTCGTTCTCTCAACAGAAAACGTAGATCCCGATGATGTCAAGAAGCCCGAAAAGCAGGAAGATTTCGTTGAGTACCAGTTCAGCGAACTTGAGGAGTCCCAGAACGGCTACCCCATGATACCTATCAAGGACGCTAAGCGCCTCTCCAAGATCGTTATCAACACAACTGCAACAAGCTCCGCTAATTCCTCGTGGTTCTCGGGCGGCGGCGGACTCTGCTTCAATAAGCTTATCCTCGCTGACGGTACATCTGTATGGGCTTCCAAGAGTTTCTCATACAGCAGCGGCACGGGCAATTCAGTTGTCAAGTTTGACGGCACATTCAACATTCCCGACCCCGATGACAGCACAAAATCGATCACCGTTGAGGGCGAGATCGGCGATACATTTATTGAGTTACAGGACTGGTGGAAGTCCTCTGAGGCTGATTCGGCAAAGGGTTCGGACGTTTCGGTAACATACAACTCGGTCACTGTTTACTATGACGCTGAGTCCGAAGAGCCAACGACTACAACCACAACAACTACTACAACTACTACAACTACCACCACATCTGCTCCGGCTACCGATGAGAATTACCTTGCAGGCGACGCCAACTGCGATGCCAAGATCGATATCTCGGACGCTGTTATGATCCTTCAGTCTATCGCAAATAATGATAAGTACGGACCGGACGGCACAGATCCCACTCACATCACGGAACAGGGCATGAAGAACGCTGACTGTTCAAGCTATGGTGACGGCGTTACCACAAAGGACGCTCTTGCCGTTCAGAAATTTGTTGTTGGTTTAATTACTCTCCCAGAGGAATAAAACACAAAAACCTGCTGTAATTTTGATACAGCAGGTTTTTTGTCATAACTAATAATGGGATTCTAAAGGGTTGTTAACCCTTTAGCGGATTCCAAAGGCAGAGCCTTTGGTGGGGTGTGGGGCAAAGCCCTGCAAGTGAGGGCGTTCCTTTGTAATATTACGTTTTCCGGACAGATCGGTGCTTGTCTATATCGATAGCAGTCGTAATTGTAAACAATTCGCGAAAAATCGAGTGCTTTCAGTTTTTCACGGGGAATAAAGAACGAACCTGTTCCGTAATCTCCCCATTTGATAAAGTCTATTCATGTAGCATTAATAATAAATGAGTATTATGCCATACGATATTGGAGAAATTCGGAGAAAATTGAAGCTGATGCTTTGATTATTGGTACTAAAAAGGTTGACAACTTTAAAAAAAATCGTTATAATATTAAGTAGTCTTAAGGAGGATGGTTATCCCTGTAAATAATCACAAAAAATGGCGCATTGTACGCATTTTTTTATGTAAGAGTGTTATTATAAACTAACTATATACGCCTTAAAAGGATACATTGGTGTTTGTATAATGATATAGTGTTAGCGGCGGTTAACATAATGATCTTTAGCATTTATTATAAGAGTTATTTGGTATAACCTAAGGGGACTGTTGCTAATACTTCAAAATATTCTATTATATTGTTAGTTATCATTAATAAATATAGACGATAGTGATTGTTAGTTAGTTTATAATAACTAATGATTTTCAAATACGAAAGGAGGAGCTCATGAAGAAAAATAAATTGATTTACAATTCTGATGACATTTGTATTATAGGCGCTTCCGGTCAGTTTCCAATGGCAGGGGATATCACGGAATTTTGGGATAATATTGCTAATGGAAGGGATTGCATAACAAGACACCCCGAAAAAAATACAGATGGCTATATTTCGGCTTATGGCGTTCTGAAGGATAGTTATAAGTTTGACAATAAGTTATTCGGCATTGGAAACTTTGATGCTGCAAAAATGGATATTCAGCAGCGTAAGCTCTTTGAAAACGTGTATGCTGCCTTAGAAAATGCAGGGTATTCCGACAGGAAAAATGACAACCATGTAACGGGACTGTATGCCAGTGTTAGGATTACCCAGTATGTGTGGGAGGATTGCTACATATATGGAGCCTATGATAAGGAAAAGAGTTCCATGATAGGTATGTACACAGGAAGCTCTATAGCTACAAGACTTGCCTATATTCTTGGATTTACAGGCCCATGCCTTACATTTGACGGAGCTTGTGCATCTTCACTTGCCGGTATTCATTTGGCTGTGCGTAGTCTGCAATGCGGCGATTGCGACCATTGCATTGTTGCTGCGGCAAGCATTGGAACATCACAGGACGGATATTATACTGTTGACGGCACGATATCAAACGATGGATACACACGAGCTTATGACAGAAATGGAACGGGTTTTGTTCCGGGAAGTGCTGCAGCTGCGATTGTTCTTAAACGTTATGGTGATGCCGTGCGTGACAATGACAATATACTTGGAGTAATAAAAGGCACATTTCTTGGAAATGATGGCACCCGCAAGTTAGGTTACGCTGCTCCGGGAATCCAAGGAGAGTATGAGGCGGTACAAGGTGCACTAAAAAGAGCCGGTATTTCACCGGATGACGTGAGATACACAGAGGGACATGGAACAGGAACTCCTTTGGGTGATTCTGTAGAGATAAGTGCATTGAAGAAAGTTTTCGTTAATGGAGGTCATTGCGCTTTAGGGTCTGTAAAAAGCAATATAGGCCATACTGACTCTGTAGCAGGTCTGGCGGGATTAATAAAAGTATTAGGCAGTTTCTATATGGGTATCATACCGAAAACTATTCATTGCAGTTCTGAAAATGAAGAAATAAATGATAATTCACCTGTCTTTATAGCAAAGGAAAATATACAATGGAAACATGATGAGGCATGGATAGCTGCAGTCAGCGCATTTGGGATAGGCGGCGTTAATTCGTGTATAATCGTTCAGGAACCACCTTATAGACCTTATGCGCCTACGGAAAATGTGAGAATATGTCTCCCGATCAGTGCTGATACAGAAGATGCACTTAGGGAAAGAGTCGAAAGATTTCAAAGACTGTACAGGTTGACCAATGATCACACTCGTCTTGCGTCAGCTGTAGAAATGCTTTCTAAAAAAAGCAATGACTGTTTCAGAACGGTTATCAATGAAAAAGTGCTCAATGGAAAAGAGGAATATTTAATTCGCAGATCCTTACCTCAAAAAAATCTAAAGACAGTATTCGTATTCCCGGGCGGAGGCAGTCAGTTCGGTTGTATGGGTCGCGATCTTTACGGTAAAAATCCTGTTTTTCGCAGGTACATGAATAATTGCCTTATAATACTGGAAGAAAAGGAAAATATATCCCTTAAACCTTATTTAAATGGTGATGAGGAGTTGTCTGATACGGCAAAGGGATTGTGCATGATTTTTTGCATGAGTTTTTGCCTTGCAATGCTTTTGGTAGATTCAGGGATAAAGCCTGATTTGCTGCTTGGAAACAGTTTGGGTGAATATGTCGCGTCATGCATTTCAGGAGTTTTTTCTCTTGAGGAGGCTCTTCATATTATCGCTGCAAGAGGCAGACTTATCGAAAAAACCGAAAGTGGAGCTATGATCAGTGTATCGGCAAATCAAGAAACAGTTCTGTCAGTCATAGAGGGCACAGATGCCGAAATATCAGCTGTGAACTATTTGAACCGTGTACTTGTATCAGGCACGGAAGAAGTTATTGAACAGGTTTGCAGGGAATTCGATCGGCGCAATATCGTTACATCGCATATGAATGTCCAGACGGCAGGACATTGCCGCCTTGTTGAGCCTATAGCAGAAGATTTCTACCAACTGATGAGCAACATAAATTTCGGGAATATGGACATTCCGCTCATATCTTCTTATAAGGGCGGTGCCGTAAGCGAAGATGAAGTTAAAACAGCGGATTTTTGGTGTGAGCATCTCCGCCACACTGCAGATTTTTATAGTGCAGCCAAAAGCCTTTTGAATGAGGAGAATATTATTTTTATTGAGGTAGGCACGGGTATGCAGCTATCAACATTTATCAGAAAAATATTTATCGGTCACAATAGTAGTGCTGTCATTACTCTCCTTCCATATAAAGAAATTTCAGAATCTGAACAGCTGCTTTATGCAGCTCTTGAGCTATGGTCTTATGGTAAAAGTTCGGAACTTTCTGTGATAAATGGCTCTGAATTTGCTGAGGAAGGCGTATTCCTGCCTACACGTTGCTTTGAAGGAGAAGAATTTCGTCATTCAGGCAATAAGATACAAATGGTAAGAGCATTTAGCGATAACTCTGCGGAGGTAAAAAAAGACCAGACAGATGAGAAGTCCTCATCGGATATTGGCGGCTTGGATAATAAAAAGCAGCAGATAATCAATATTATAAAGGGTATACTTAGCATAGACAATGTTTCAGAAACCGACAGACTGATAGATATCGGCTTTGATTCTCTTTCAATGCTCATAATCGGCTCAAGGATAAACGAAGAGTTTGCTCTGAAAATCGGTTTAGATGCGCTTAACGGCTGTATGACTGTTAAGGATCTTATAGAAGCAGTTTTACGTGAGGAAGAACATATGGCTAATGCCGATGTTCCCAGCATCGTATGGCATGAGCGTTCAAATAAAGATATTTTTGATCTTATAAATGAACTCTTGTAATATATATTAAAAATACTATAGGTTTTGATTTAAGGAGATAAAATTAATGAATGCTATGATAACAGGTGCAAATGGTAGAATAGGCCGTGCAATTGCAGAGCTGTTTGCTGAGAATGGTTATGATCTGTGTCTTTGCGGTCACTCAGAAAAAACGCTTGGACAGCTTCGTGACTTTGGTAATGGGCTTGCCGAAAAATACGGTATAAGATCGTGCATATTTACAGGAGACATTTCAGATAAAGTGCAATGCAGAAGAATGGTAGAGAGCTCCGCAGAAAGTATGGGAGATGCTGATGTTCTGATAAACAATGCAGGCATAGCGGGTTATGATCTTTTTTACCATATTAGTGAGGAGGAACATAAAAGGATAATGGCCTGCAATCTGGATGGTACGGTATTTATTTCTCAGCTGATTGGTAAAAAAATGAAAAAATTGCGCCGGGGAAGTATTATTAATATATCTTCTGCGGCGGGAATAAACGGGTGTCCGTGCGCAGCCTCTTATGCAGCTTCAAAGGGAGCTGTAAATGCCTTTACAAAGAGCGTAGCCGCGGAATTAGCACCATATGGCGTCCGAGTAAATGCAGTAGCTCCCGGAATGATTTGCGGTGGCATCAACAATCTTCTTTCTGAAGAACAAGAGAAAAATTCATGCCGACAGATAGCTATGGGAAGGTTCGGGACCGCGACAGAGGTGGCAGAAGCAGTGCTTTTCCTTGCATCAGAAAGGGCTTCATATATAACAGGCACTATTCTTAAGGTTGATGGAGGACTTAAATCCTGAATCTGATATACAGTTTATCAGTGTAAGGAGTTAGGTCGTGTTGACACTAAGCCTAACAACGCATCTTTTCGGCAAAATTTCACGC